>Ga0075963_102_pt1 | contig 79775 bp, 75 predicted proteins | sample RifGroA2_FD_67989 | JGI IMG/M metagenome (GOLD analysis project Ga0075963, IMG submission 67989) | Parcubacteria bacterium GW2011_GWA2_45_14
CTTCCTGCCGGAGTTGGCAAAACTCACCAAGGTAACCTAAAACAACCCTGGCGGGCTGTTTTCAGTTAGGGGGCTTTCCTTGACCTGTGAGCGATTACCTTGGCCAGAAGAATGGCTGGCCAGAAGAACCGGAACTAACCGAGATCATTTGGCTGGACGATATGTTGGCATGCCAGCAGAGCTGGTCGAGCGGATAAACACGCAGATAGTTTTCTTTATCGACGAGAGGGATTTGTTTGAAGTCTGCTATGGTCTTAATCTTGTCCGGTTTGATCTGATTTTTCTGCAAATAATCTTTATAGGCAGGTACAAGCTCGGCCGCGGCATGGAAAAGAGCGAGGGCCCTGGTTTCTCCCCGGTGTTGCCATTCTTCCTCGCTAATTTCAGATAACTGGCGGCGGGCTTTAACAACAGAGAAGGACGTTAATATTTGGTTAACGTCGGCGGTGAGTTGCTGGGAGGCCAGATCGACTCCCCCGTTTTTTTAGGGACGGGCGGATAGAGGGGCAGGTTGAATAGCGAGTCACGGTGATTGTTATTGGGACGTCGGAGCCATGGGATCATGGTTTTATAGTATAGCAAGAGGAATTTTGGGGCTACTGTTTGCGCGCAAGGTTCTTGCGTGGCTTATTTTCCGGAGAGCTGATTCCGAAAATGATTGTAACCACACGCGCCGATATTCTATTTGACGACATCAGCAAAGAAACCGGATTTATTAGGATACACACTTTGCGGTGCAGGAGCAATATCGCGAAAGGTAGAGGAGAGGTTGGACACATAAGGCGAGAAATAATCTATATTGTCAGAATAAGATAGTAATAGACAGCCTGATAGCTCGGTTAGTGCTAGGCTTTACATAGCTTAGCATTGTTTATGTTTGTGCTTATTGTGTGCTGTTATGCGCTATTTTTTGTCAGCGTTGATTGACAATACTATTTGTATATAAAAGCAATAAGCACAATACTGACAAATTACTGGTATAGAGCTGTCCTTTGACAATTCCAGTCACCAAGACTTCGCAAGTCTTGAGATTATAGTCGCGCTTGTCTCCGGTAAAATAGTCAGTCTTTTCAGCAAAACAACATAGGGGACCTACACGTGAAAATCACCGCGCTTCATATTGATATTACAAATAGGTGTAACTTGAATTGTGAATATTGCTTTGTGACTCGGAGAAGAAAAGGTTTGGCACATGGCAATATTAAAAAGTTCGTCAAGCTGATAAAGGGAGCCCTGGAGTACGGGGTTAAAAGAATCTCGATTTCTGGTGGAGAACCTCTACAACATCCAGGGATCCTGGAACTGATTAGAGCATGTTCTGGTGGCCATGTGATACTATTTTCTAACCTTTATGGAGATCAGGTTAATGACCAACTTATTTCGGACATACTCACCACAGGACAAGTCCAAGAAATAAAGGTTTCATTAGATGGATTGGTATCACATGAGAAAGCCCGTCCACCAAGTAAGGCGAAAGATGTGATCAAAAAGATTGAGCTTGTGAAAAAAGTGGCTCCGCAATGCCATGTGACCATTAACACAATCCTCACCAAATATAACCTTCCCGAGCTGAGAAGTTTTCAGGAGACACTTGTGCAGATGGGTATCAATCACTGGCGTCTCGATTTACCTATGAAATCTCCTTCGACTTCTGTCTATGCCTCGTTTAGAGAAGTAATAACGACTGTTGCTGACATCATTAAAGATAGGTACGAGAATGGCCATTTGCAAAGAATGGAGTTGACCGCTTTCCGCGTGTATAAAAGTTCATTGGAGAACCTTGCTGCAGACAATATGGATGATCCGGGTTTTGACAATGCTCACCCTTGCGCATATGCAATTGGTAAGATGGCAGTTGGAGTAGATGGCAAAGTTTCTATTTGCTCACCGTTGCAGTTAGAAATTGCTCGAGCCTGGGAGTATGACGATTTTTTACAACTAGTGAATGTGTACTCTACACACCCCTTTTTCCTGCTCCGTCAGGGGGAATTGGGTAATTGTAAACGTTGTCGTTATTACCGCTTGTGTGGCACGGGTTGCCGTGGTGAAGCCTTGGAATGGATGGGAAAATGTGATGCGATAGACCCATTGTCGTGCTCGGTGATGCCACTTGTGGAAGAAAAGATTGTGCCAATACTATCTTCTCGGTTGCGCACTATTTACAAGAGCTTGATAAACGAGGAGGGGCTTGATCCGGAGTTTGTTTTTCCATCTCAACGAGAAATGGAAGAATCGTTTACTAAATCCAGAAAGGAGGTGTGACATGTTGAAAGGTCACTGCTGCGATTAGCGACGACCTGGGTGGTTTATTCAAATAAACCACCCTCTTTTTTTAATGTTCTATTACTTCAATTTTACTGTTGACTGAGTCACTGATACTAATTTTCGCTAACCCTCCTATTGGCAATGTGACCATCGGTTGTGTGTGTCCAAAATCAACATTGGCTATGATCGGCATTATGCTTAACTCTTTTTTTGATTTAATAATTCTTATCAAGTCGTTGTCGTTGATGTAGCTCTCCTTCTGAAACCGACCAAGAACAAGTCCTTTAACTTTTATGAATCCGGGCAAATGTAACAGTGCTTGAAGTTGTCGATCAAATATTGCTGGTTTTGAATTATAGTCATCTTCCAGAAAAAGAATTGAGTTTTTTGGCTGCGGAAAGAATTCGGATCCTTGAAGCAAATTTATGGTGCTGAGATTTGTACCAATAATTGTACCTTCCGCACTGCCTTTATTAATAATCAGATGCCCGGTGTTCTTGATAAGGTTTCTTTGTTGTTGATCAATGTACCATTTGTCATCACTCCATAGCTTCGATGGTTCTATCGTAAATTGGTTTAGTGAAAAGAGGCACCGCCTAACATAGTCCAAAGTATATTCAAAGTTTATTTCATCATTAAAGGTTGCATATACGGGGCCAGAGTAGGTAATTATGTTTGTCTTTGACAAGATAGCAAGATTGAGGGCAGTAATGTCAGAATATCCACAAAATATTTTTGGATTATTGGATATTACACTCCAGTCGATATATTTTAATAGTTGATTGCTGTTGAAGCCACCCATAACAGCAAAAACAGCCTTAACTTTCTGATCAGAAAAAGCGGAGTGTAAATCGTCTATTCTTGATTCAATACTCGTACTGTTCAATTTGTCTGTATGGTTTATATGTTTTCCAAAAGAAACATTCAGGCATAAATCTTCATTAAATCGCTTAAGCGCATTTTTTGAGTTTATCTTTACCGTTTCACTCATCGTATTAGATGGTGCAATAACGCGAACCATGTCACCAGGTTTCAATTTTTCTGGAATGATCATAACCATTTGAACTTAGGCTGACAAAATGTTTGAGAAATAGATATTTAACCAATACTAAGGGTTACCCATTCCTCTTCGCTGGTTTCAGATAACTGTTGGCGGGCCTTGGCGACGGAAAAAGAGGCTAGGACTTGATTAACGTCCGCGGTGAGTTGCTGCGACGCTAAGTCTATCCCACCCTTCTTATTTGGGGCTGGTGGATAAAGAGGCAGGTTGAATAACGAGTCGCGGTGATTGTTATTGGGACGACGAAGCCAAGGGATCATGGTTTTATAGTATATCAAGAGAATAATTGGGGCTATTGATTTGGATTAGAAAAATCTCGTTCCGGGAGACTGCATCAGAAAATGTGATGGCCATTATTGGGCAACTACTATTATTCTTGGATGTTTGTCCTCCTTAGTAATTTGTGTGCTGAAATTAGAATAAATCTTCTTGATGTGCATACCGTTTACCTCTAAGGCGTGTTTTATTTCCTCTAGCGTATATAATTTTTCATGATGAAATTCTTGTCCACTGGGTGTATGGATATTTATATCCCAAAAGGTGCCATGGGTGCGGTCCTTGTAGGTTATTTTACCTTTGCTTATTAGACCAAGGGGTTTTTTGTGAATCGTATTAAAATCGAAGATGAAAATGCCTTGCTCCTTTAACAGTTTTTTAATATTGCGAAAATATTCTTGGACATCATCTATATTCAACACATAATTTAATGAGTCAAAGGTGCACGTAATAACATTGTACATACCACTAATTCTAATAGCAGTCATGTTTTGTAGGTGAAATTTTGTTTGTGGCAGTTTTTTTCTTGCTTCTGCAAGCATGCCTGCAGACGAGTCAATTCCAACAGAAGAGACGCTATAAGGAACAAGCTTGGATAACAATCTTCCGGTGCCGCAGGCAACGTCTAACAGGTCTATTTTTGAAATTTTATATTGTTGTGCTTGGGACTGGATAAAGATAGCATACTGATTATAAAAGTCGTCAGAGTAAAGCTGGTCGTACCACTTAGCTAATAGGGAATAAGGTATTGTCATAAAAAAGTCCGCTAGTTAAAACTATCGGACATTTAGCATTATTTAGCAATTCCTTGCTGTCGAAGATATGGAAGAACCTGATCGACAAAATACCGGACTGCCTGACAAGCGTAGGGATCTTTTGATGTTTTGAAGTCTCCTCCCAAGAACGAGGCATTAGCTCTACATCCAGCAGCGCAGTACCCCCTCAATGTACAATCGCAACATTCGGTCACATCACAGATCCGCATGTTTTTGATTGATTGCATCGAACCGGAGTACCAGATACTCTCCATCCTTTGTATTAGGATGTTTCCTAGTGGCATTTTACTACAATAAGCACATGAAACGACATCGCCATTGGGTTTAATGCAACAACTGTTACGCCTTCCTTCGTAGTCGCATACATAGGATGAATCGGGCAACATTGCCATATCTGCAAAAAGCTCGTCTCTATATAGGTACTCAATCTGGATATGGAAGGGATTGCCACATTCAAGGTGGTGCCGAAGCAGAGCAAAAGAGGCAGATAGCAGATTATCCCAAGGTACCTCCAAATCGTGATACGAATCACGAAAATTGCCTGTTCTTTTTGGGAAACCAAGGCGCCAGCTAGCAATACCAAGATTTTTGATATATTCATGCATGTCAAATAACTTAGATAGGTTGCATTGATTAACGGCGGTGTTGATTACGATGGGCAATCCTTTGCTCGTAATCATTGTGATACCATCAAAGACTCTACCTAGTGCTATTTTAGCTGCCTTACGTTGAATGCTTCGAAAGCGAAAATTCTCTGGAACTAGGGTGTCTAGACTAATGAAGATAGTCGGTTGACTTCGCCAGCTACTAATCTCTGCCGCTATGTCCTTATCCAGTAAAAGTCCATTAGTGAATAACGAGGTGACTCTCATGTCGTTGCGTTCAACCTCGTGTGCTAGATGAATTGTTTTACTATCAAGAAGTGGTTCTCCGCCACTAATACTCACCCCTTCAACTTGCATGGTTGATAGCTGAGCAATCAGTTCATCACAATCAGCTCGAGTGATGTTTTTATATACGGGATACATTGATGCTTGATAGCAATGAGCACACGATAAGTTACAGACACTTGTGGCTTCGAGTTGCACGTTCTTTAACCGGGGAGATGAGACAAGTTTTCGTTGCGCTTTCCTTTGTCCCCGCTTACTTGAAGAAGTTATTGCTCCAAGCTTATTGAGCCTAGCTAAGAATTTTTCAATTACTATTTGCGAAGCTCGATCATACTGGGAGTGGATTTGGCTTAGGGTGAACGATCCGTCAAAGAGGCACAACAGATCATATTGATCCCGCGTGAGTTCATATTTCTCTCCTCCCGCTAAGTGCAACAATACCTGTTCTTCGTGTGATCCTTTCAAAGTAAAATCCGTTGATAAAATCATGTAATCTCTCATTAAAATTCCTTCCATTTAATGAAAATAGGGAGCTTTCTTGATCTCTTAAATGAAGGAAGCTCCCTTTAGGTCTACTTACCACGGCGCGGTTTGTCACCGTCGAAAGCATTCAGAGCTTGAGTGAGACGGTAGCGAGAACGTTCACGTCGCAATGAAGAATTACGTATTTTCTTCTTCGATAGCTTTCGTGCCTTGCTCATAGCGTTTTCTCCTTTCTGTTCTGAGTGACAAAGGTTCTACTATGTACAGGAAATGACAGTCCTTAACATGGGTAATAGGATGTTTTATGATTCAGTTGTGAGCGAACAAGACGGATTCAGAATTTTATAAGTATAATCAATCGTGAATTGGGATCAATAGGACGTAGTATTGATTTTGTCATGGTTGAATGACATATTTAAGGCTTGGGAGCAGCTTTATTTACTTGTTATTGAAGTGAAGCGCTTGTAGGTCAAGTAGTGAATTGAACAAAGAATCACGATATGAACTACCCCCTTTATTTTTAGAGAGATTTGGACTTAGTCTACTTAACTAGGCAATTTTGAGGGCTTTCTTCCTATAACTTCAATAACTTTGTGCCAGTGTTGATGTTCATTATCATAGAAGCTGAATATTTTTGCTTTAACGTCAATAAGACCACCGTCTTTTAACAGATTCACGATACAGTCTTTATCAAAACCCTTGGCGCTCTTATCCGACTTATCAAAAGTATGCAGGAAAAACCAGCCACCTTCTTTTAAGTTGCGGTAAGCGGAAGACACCAACACATCTTTGGAATCCAGCCTCTGAATAACGTAATTAGAAAAAACCAGATCATATTGTTTGTTTCCGATGTATAGCTTATTTAGATCCACTCCCGTGTTAAGATCTACGCCATCGCAAATCCAACCTAGTTGTTTAAGGCAAGCCACATCAAAAAAGTCGCCAGCACCCAAGTCTAATGCCTTGCCTGGTTTATCGAACTTATTTAGAAATCGTTGTAGGTAAATGTTCATACTAAGAAAAAGGCTATCGTCCATGATAGCCCGAAAGGGTTACAACCAACAATGAGGATCGGGAGCAAGGTAATCATTATACTCGACGAAAGCTCTAGCCCGACAACCGCCACATTAAAACTTCTGCGCTTTCTCCTTAGGAAAAGGGATTAGCACTGTCATCGCTACCAAACATCATACCCAACCCAGATGAATTACCTCCTTTCTCTTCTATCGCAGACAACAACCGTCGTAAATGCGCCATATCTCTATCATACCCATGTTCGCACAAGTATTCCTTGACACACTTTTTAATGAAAGCCTTTTCTTTGTTTGTTGCTACTGGTTCTTTCTTGGCAGGTTTTTTCTTCACTGTGAGTCCCCTTAAATTGGAAGGTACGAAAGAACTAAAAAAGAATACACTGAATCTGTATTATATCAAGTAGTTTTAAGTAATATTTGTCAATAATTATTGACAAATATATAATAGTGCTTTTTGGCTAAATTGGTTCTCTTGTTTTTTTGCGGAGGCGCCGGTTAAAGGGGCAGGTTGAATAACGAGTCGCGGTGATTGTTATTGGGACGTCGGAGCCATGGGATCATGGTTTTATAGTATATCAAGAGGAAAATTGGGGCTACTGAATGGCGCCCACAATGCTCAACCATTCTCAAAGACTACCCTACTTAGAATGTAAACGTATTTGTGACATTAATTATATCTTTTGCGCTACTACCAGGTAACGCTGTGTATCAATATTGTATGTCTCATCACTGAATGAACCATACGTTTTTCTAATAACCAAGCCTCGCTCGCTAAGAAGGTGATTAATCTCTGGTGGCGTGTACAAACGCAACTTTCCACTAAACGAAACCTTCTTTGTGTTTTGAGAAACTTGCCACTGTAAATCTGCACGAAATGTTTCCGGGTTGAAATTAAGGGTGCGAGTTGTCACAGTTGCGTTCACGTTTTTCTGAATTTGTTTCCCCGTCAGGCTCCAATCTTCGTAAGATCTGTTCACTTCTCATTGCTGAATAGCTGTCGTTGTCATTAAAATTTGAAGATGGCCTGCTCCACCTCCAGAAAAAACCTAGAAAGCTGTAAAGAGTACTACACCCACACCCAACAGCACAGAACGAACAACTCGTACGCATATAATACGGTTAGTTATAATATTAACAATAAGGAGTTTTGTTTGTTTTCATAGGTAAGTTCCAATAACATACAATTATGAATGTAATAAAAGGACAAAAAGCAATTCAGACTTACTATGACAAGTATTACCTCGATGAACATAAGGACTATTTTACTGCTTCGCGAGCTGCACAAGAAGTTAACTTTTTAATAGAGTCATTAAGCAAAAAGCCGCATTCTGTTTGTGATGTCGGTTGCGGAGACGGGCGTCACTTGAAGGTATTTCAACAATTGGGAATACCAAACGGTTTAGGAATTGACCTGTCTAACCAACTGGTTAAGCAAGCTAAAAAAAATGTCAACGACAGTAATTTCACTATCCAAAACCAATCTTTCGCTGACTGGCAACCTGAACATGAGTGTTACGATATCACTTATTGCATTTTTTCATCGTTTAGTTATTGTCGTGATTTATCTGAAGCTCAAAATTTAATCACCAAAATGGTTTCCGCAACAACAATGGAAGGTATTATTTGTGTGGATATAGACAATGTATTTAGACTAGTTAGGTTCTTAACAGAACATAACAAAAAGGCAGAAGATACTGATGAACTAGAATTCGACGCTATAAACCTACATCTTTTAGCACGAGAAAAAAGAGGTCGTGCTGTGTTAGAGTCAAGTACGCAATATTTTATGGCACCAGAGATTAAGACATTGTTTGCAACAGCAGGAATAAAAAATAGTAACCTTGTTTTTAAAGGTGGTTTTAACAAAGATAAATATTCATATAGAAGTGATCGACTAATTGTGATCGCAAAAAAGCAGGATAAATAAAATATTTGTCCTGCTAAGATATCACGCTTGCCTATCCGCGTTCATGACATATTCGGCACTACGTTCAGCAAAGAGTTCAGGGCTCTCGGAAACAATCCACATTAATTCTATTATGGAATCATGCCTATCTAAACAATGCGCATAAGGAGAGTAGAGATCGCCGGTCACTTTGAATGTTTCACCGCGGCAGTCACCTCCGCAAAAGTAGCGAACGTCACATTTTGCACAAATATCATTGAGATGGTCGACATCCAGCGTTTGAAGCTCAACATATACCGGCTGTTTTTTGCTCAAACAATCGACTAAGCTACGCTCCCTAATATTGCCTAAGTAAAATTTGGGATCCTGCGTGTTAGAGCAAGGATACACGTCTCCCTCTGGTGTAATGTATACACAAGGCCTGTCCCCTACTCCACAAGAGACACAAATTATTCCTCCCATGAGAGCAGCGCCCAAGGAAGAAAATAGCGAAGTTTTCCTGAACATTGCTTGTTGCTCTGGGTGTGTAACCAAGTGGCCAGCTAATGTTCGGAAAATCTCTGCCTCGGGGGCTCTCTGAAGTTTTGATTTCCTTGCCCTACCTAGATGAATTAGGTTTATGGGGTTAAAGGCAGCACAGCCGAGATCATATGCAAGGCTTATGGTCTCACCCAACTCGTTGATATTTCCCGCATGCACCAAATAGTTCACACTCACTCTGATTTCTCGTTCCACTAGCATCCGTATATTTTGGACAGTTGGCTTGAACGTGCCTGGGCCTCTAATTATTTCGTGTGCGTTGGCGGATGACCCATCAAGAGAAATAGATAGTGCCGCATCAACCTGATGTAGGAGGTCTAAGTGTCTATCTTTAATTAGTAAGCCGTTAGTGCTTATGCTTACTCGGAAACCAGACTCATAATAAATGCATACAATCTCAGAAATATCTGAACGCATAAACGGTTCACCGCCGGTTAGGTTAACTTGATATTCAAGAAGGTCGTTTGTGGCCAGCACTTCTTTAACCTGCTTTGCCAGTAACTCATGCTCCTTGAGAGACAACTCTATGCCTTTGGTTTTCCTAGCATCAACATAGCAGTGAGGACAGGCTAGATTACAAGTTCTTGTTAAGCTAATCATTGCAATGGTCGCATGAGAAGTAAGCGGTTTATTAATGCGAACCTCGTTTTCTTTACTTCCGCTTGTTAATTCAACTATTTCCGCGCATGTGCTTTGCACTACCTCTCTTTCTTCTTGTGGATAAGAGGCCACAATTTGTTTGATGCTTTTCTTTTTTAAGAAAAGATTATCGGCTATATCTTTACCAACATCATCTACTACTAACCATTGCGGCTGGTCAGCGAACACTAATAAGTGTCTACCGTTTCTCGAATAAACATTCATTCTCATAGTTCAGCTCCTATCAAGATTTGAAAAAGGGTGTGAAAAAGTGTTTTTCTCACACCCAAGATGGAGGTTAACTGGCTACTGTCCTTTGTACTTGACTGCACCGAGTGCCTCACGATGAGCAACAATGCGACGGCGATTGCCACGGCATACAATGTGAGAAACAGGTTTGTTCCTCTGTTGGCTCTTTTTTCTTTGCTTCACAACACTCCCTCCTTTCCACCTTTTGGTCTGTTACCGAATCGCAAGATGACCATTATCTTTGGTGGTCATTTAGGCACTGTGCTCTGGCGACAAGATAAACTGAACCACAAGGATTTTTGTAGATTGCTAAAGAACCATCACTAACACGAACGGTGAATGGTATACTATTTGTAGTATATATCAATGGCTTACTTAGCCTTTTTGTCAATAATTATTGACAAATACGAATCAAGTATGTTTAGTCGCAGTGTGAAAGATAGCTAGCGCTCGTTTTTCTCCCCGGTGTTGCCATTCTTCCTCGCTTATTTCAGATAACTGACGGCGGGCTTTAACGACCGAAAAAGACTTTAGTATTTGGTTAACGTCGGTGGTGAGTTGCTGGGAGGCAAGATCGACTCCCCCATTTTTTTAGGGGCGGGAGGGTAGAGGGGCAGGTTGAATAACGAGTCGCGGTGATTGTTATTGGGACGTCGGAGCCATGGGATCATGGTTTTATAGTATATCAAGAGAAAAATTGGTGCTACAGTTGGAATACACGGCTAAGGTGTTACGTATTTATAGAAATTTAAATGCCGCAAATAAAATTTAAATACGATATCGGGAAAGACGCTTGGAGTTGGGTTTTAATTGCTAAAGATAAAAATCTCTGGGGATTGGACTGGAAGGACGAAGTCGGCCATATCCCAAAGAATTTATTATCGCAGGTGTTAAAAGCCAGTTTTACAGACGCTGAAGAAATAATCAGGGAGTATCTGCAAAGTGATCGGAAATGTAAATACAAAGACTTGATAATTAAAGAAGAAATGAGATCACTAGAAATCGCCTGGAAGATGGTGGAGCAACAGTACTGGCAAGCTTTGGAGAAAATGACAGGTAAACCGATTTTTTCTGAGGAGTTTAATTGTTTTTGGACGACAGGATACATGTGTCCATATAACGAAAAGGAAAATTGGTTCATGGTTTCGTTGTGGCGTAGCCTCCCGGATTCAATTACAACAATTTGCCATGAAATCATGCATCTTCAGTTTCTGCATTATTATAGAAACTATTTGAAAAAGAACGGATTAAATATGAAGCAAAGCGATAATTTGAAAGAAGCGCTAACGATTCTGTTGAATGAACCTGAATTTGATGCTGTGATTTTATCTGAGGACAGGGGTTACCCCAAGCATCAAGAGCTAAGAAATAAGTTGCGACAATCTTGGAGAGAAAATAGAAACTTTCAAAGATTAGTAAAGGAAGCCATCCTGGAAATTAAGACAAATGAAAGTTAACGAGCAGTCCTAGCATTGCCTGCCCTCTACTATAGTGACTATTATAATACATATAGAAATTTGCTGTATCAATTTGTATAGCGACTAAATAAAGTTCATGCCGTCAAAAACAATCACATTTCTCGGAACTGGCGCAGCTGATGCAACAAAATACTACCATTCTTGTTTCTATATACAGAACAAAGATATCGGTTTACTAGTGGATACTGGGGGCGGAAACGGTATCTTGTCGCAGCTTGAAAAAATGAATATTCCCCTCGAGAGCATTCGGCATCTTTTTGTGACGCACAAGCATATTGATCACCTCTTAGGTATATTCTGGATTCTTCGCTTACTCGGAGCAAAGATAGCGAAAAACGAGGCAAAAGATCTTACTATCTACGCTTCTCAAAACGTGATCAAAATCATTCAGGATATCGCCCCAACTTTCCTTTCGGAGAAAGTAACCAAACTTTTTGCAGGAAAAATTATGTTTCATCCGATCGATGGAGAAACGAAAATTACTATCGGATCATGGCAACTGGAACCATTCAACCTTCAAAGTACGAAAGAAGAACAATTCGGATTTAGACTTCAATTCGAAGATGGACAAAATTTTGTCTGCCTTGGCGATGAACCATACAAAGAAAGCCTCTTGGTAGCATGCAAGAATGCCGATTATCTTCTCCACAATGCCTTTTGCCTCGAACGAGATAGTGCCAGATTCAAACCTCATGACATGCACCACTCCAGCGTCAAAGATGCTTGCGATGCGGCTACCACAACAAACGCGAAAAATCTAATTCTCATCCATACTGAAGATAGATCGACATTTAGTAATCGTAAAAAGGCTTACATTGAAGAAGCAACAAAATATTATAGCGGAAATGTCCTTGTCCCAAACGATTTAGAAACGATTGTTCTGTAAAAAAATACCGAAGGTGATTATCCGTCTGCGGTTTGTTAATTTCGCTTTTCTTTCATAGTCACTCTTCCAGCTATAGTTGAAGCGTTTTAACGATTTTCCCCAGGCATCGATCTTGATTAGACCGAACCCATTTGTCTTTTCTTGCCAGTCTCTCCGGAAGCGCTGGATCATGCATCCATCGATCAACCCCTTCATATACTTCTTCTAAGGTTGAGCATTGGTGTATCAATCCAGATTCTTCATAGAGCCATTGATACGGCTTCGGAATCTCCTTGATAGTTCCACAAAGAGTATGGGAACTAATTATAGCCTCAGGGGGTTTTTAATACATCGTCCAAGCATCGTTTTAAGTTTTTCTTTAATTCTTCAAGTGTAGCAGGGGTAGGCTTCGCCGTTTCTGCTGTACGAATTTCTTTATTAATATTCCAGATAGTGTTGTTCGGCAGTAGGTCGTTTTTATGTCGTGGGAAAATATGCCAGTGCATATGTTGATCAGTATTGCCCAACAATTCATAATTAAGTTTTTGAGGTTGAAATGCGAGAAAGACCGCTTCGGCAACTAAACTCATTTCCCATAAGTATTTCTGTCGAAACTCTATTTCTAATTCATGTAGTTCACGTTTGTGCTCCTTACACAAAAATAAGGTGTACCCCTTGAATAATTGATAATCGCCAATTACTACATATCCGGTATTAAGCTCGGCGACCAAATATGGATTGTTGTTGCTCTTAATTGCACTGATCCGGTCACAAATTCGGCAGTCACCATTTATTTTGTCAGCTTGATTCATACATCAGACATAGGGTTAGGCAAGGTTTTTGTAAATTTTCTGTACATTCGCTCAAACAGAGCTTGGATAACGAATTTAATCGCCATGTTAACAATACTCGATTGTCTGCTTAGTATTTTGCTTATGTGCCTGTTGCTGTGTAGCGATAAAATTGGGGCTACAGTTCTTGAATAATTCTTTCCCGCAGCTGGCACATGATAGTTGTAGTATTCTTGAATATCCTCCTCTTGCCTTGCGATATTTATCGTTTTTCATTGTTTTTTTGAATGGCAATTAGTTGCCGAATAATCATCTCGTCCCAAGAAGTAATCTGGCTGCTTTTAAAATCAAACCAAACCCGCATAAAATCGTCACGCTTTAGTGTACGCATTTTCCCTATTTCCGGATCTTGCAGATAGATATTGTCCTTATCTAACCCAACTACCACCGAATAGTGCCCATCCGGCACTTCCGAATCGTCATAATCGGCCCGACCGCGAGTAAACCAGTCAACAATAACCGGCACTTTTTTATCGAGCCAGCGTTGAATATCATCAAACGAAGAATCATTCTGAATTTCAGCTTTGAAGCCAAAACTTACGGCTGCCTTCTTGATTGATGAAGCATCGGTCCTTATATCAGGATCGCGCCCGCATATTTTAGCCACTTCTTCCTCGGTTTTCTCCACGCCGTAATAGTCCAACACTATCCTTAAGCTGGCAGGACCACAATAACTGCCATGCAGGGTTTCTTGAAATGGTTGGACATTAAAGAAGTAGTTATTCTTGAGAGAACAGCTTTTGCCAACCTTCACCCAAAGGCAGTAGAAAGACTTGGCGCAGTCAATGGGCAGGACAATGTCCTGGTTAGGATAATACTTCGCCACCCTGACCGTACTTTGCGAAAAGAAGAGGCTGCGGATATGTATTCTATGGCATATCCTATTCTGCATCAAGGTAATGCGGACGGATATAAATTGTAACAAGATCATCTGCACATTTTGTGTCGGGTGGTTTTATATGTGCCATAAGGAAGGTAGTGCCCCACTTTTTCCGTACCTGTTAAGTGTATCCAAGATCAAACAAGCGCACTGTGCCATAAATGAGATTGAAACCTAAAGCAACCAACGCATATCGACCCAGCGATTAGCCCGTTTAGTGTCAGATGAATAAATATATCCATGCCTTGATTACACGATCCATGAACCTGCTTCTTCAATATTTCAAAAGATATGCCTAATACGCTTTGGCAAACAGCACTCGCCCTGCTCCGTAGAAAACCCCTCAAACTTCAGGCATAACAATCATTACGTCGTGGGTGAACAGTCGCAGCATGATCTCCCGGCACTGGCTCCAGTAGGAGCGAGCCCGCAAGGCTGAACCAAGATTGCGCTTGAGCATACTTGACTTTATCACATCAGCTTCCCTCTGTATTCTGTAATCGTATGAAAAAGGCCCGAAAGTGTATTCAGGCCCGCTTTGATATTTAGTGTAGTTACTCCTTAAGAAGAAACCTCTCCAATAACCAACATGGAATCCCCACGTTTTGCATCCACGTATTGAGAGAACAATTCCCGAATGACTGGCGATGGGTTTTCCGGAAATGGAATGGTGTCATAGAGCGTATCCCCATATGTCCCTCGGTCAACCAACCGCTGTCTGTCAAACGTCTCCAGAGTACCGTTCACTTTCTGCGCCACACACAGAGCAATTTGCTGGATGTTTTCGGGCGTCCTCTCATGCATCTGGGGCCAGACCCGAGAGCAAGTGAGTTGCAATGTCCTGTAGATATTCGGATTCTGAGTCCGTGACGCAACAATCTCAGCACCGCGCGATTGAACGATCCAACGAGTCAATCGTGTATTAACGCCACGTCGTTGCCACTCTAATGCGATCACTGTGCCTGCATTGTATAATACGCTTCGCTGACAGCATGAAAGCATCCGTACAAGCTTCATGCCTATTAATGCCTCACCGCACCTGAGAACATACATCTCGCCGTTGCGAATGAACCTCATAACGTCTTCATCGAACGATGTATCGGCAGTTTCTTGACCAAAGCTCTTACTGATCAGCAATCTACTCTCTTCGAAAACATACTCTCGTTGCTCTCGTGCCAATCCATCATATTTTTCTATGTACGCGACCTGAACGTTTGCAACCCCAAGCTCAACAGGACATGGTGTGCAATCCACTCGCATTGGCCTGCCTCCTCTTAATTGTTATTACTTACTTTAATAAACCGTAGACGATACAACCGCAGAAAATCACTCCATGTCATGCTCGACGCTTGATTCATGAATGGTTTCTCTGGTTTTGCCGGATCTAAGTAATGCACCCATCGTTCTCCGCTCGCCTCCGATGCACCAACAAGGACAATTAAATGCCCATCTCCAATTAGCGGGTTCACCCCTTTCCCCTCCTTAATTGATACAATCAGGACGTTATTCTGACGAAAATTGTGAATGATCATCGACCACAAAATCAAGCGCCCGAGCGAAACCTTGAGCCCCTTGTGTCCCAAATATGCTGTTAGGCTGCGGTGTGTCCATCCCCGGTCAGCTATAACATCGTAGCCTCCATGCAATCTACACCATTTAGTAATCGTTGCAATGTTCGCCCCAAGATCAATCTGAAAATAATTCAATACGATCTTTAGACACGCGATACCGCACAATCGCACACACCAGAATTCGTACTCTTCTTTGGTCTCAAAACCGAATGTATGCCAATGTAGACTTTCGAATGACGAGGGGGTTTCCTGCAAAGGAACAAATGAAGCTTCTTGGCTTTGATAAATATCCTTAAACGCACTTGTGAGGAAGAGCTCTATATCTGCCTTTGGAGCATTGATACGCCATAATGCGTCAAAAAGACGGGCTGCGACATAGAACAGCAACCACTTAATCCAGGAGACGCCTTGATTCGTCCGCACTAAAGTCATATATAATTTCTCGCATTAGGTCGTATAGTTCCCAACCCTTATTTCGCACCGCCTCGTATGGTTCTCCTCCTTCTGCCAAGAAGGGTAAGGTGTTAATCTCAAGTACGAATGGTGTTTGTTTTGTAACAATCGCATCCAAGCGCCAGAGACTCCTCAGGCCGAATACATCGACCACTTTTTGCACAATTACCTCAATTTGTCTACTCGCAGCTTTCTCAATCTCCGCAGGCTCTCGATATCCGATATGTCCCTCTAATTTTGTCGCATATGTATACATGCGATCATCCTTCACCAACTCCACGACCCCAAGTATGCGTGCCCCTATACACACAACGGTAATTTCGGTTCCATCGACAAACTCTTCTAGAAGGATCTTGCTATCATCCAAAAATGCTAACTTCGCGGCATCTTGTAACTGATTTGGCCTATCTATAACTGACATACCGTGCGAACTTCCTCCCCGCACAGGCTTAACAATCATCGGATAATCAATAGTAATCGCATTTGGTATAAGGCTATCTTCTAGCCCGAACGATTGCCACCGAGGTGTAGGTACGTCAGCCTGATCAAAAAGTACTTTAGTCAACAATTTATCAAATGAGAGCATAGTTGCTAGCGGACCTGAGCCATTATACTGAATCTTGAATGCATTTAGCATCCATTGAATACCCACATCTTCAGTTACGCATAGAATCGCGTACCGAGGGGCTTTTTGCAAACGCTTAAGCCATCTATCTGTGCCGTCTATGAAAATCGGATAGACATTATGCCCATACAACCGAAACAGCTTCATCGTTCGCTCTCCTTCTTTTGTGCTTATCTCTTTTTCTTCAGATACGCCTCCATAAACCACGGCAATATCCAAAGGTATCTTAAAATCGGGAGGACAGAGACCCCCGGGAAGGTCAGACTCCATATTAAAGCTTCTCCCCAATAACAGCACTAAGAAATTGGTAGTGGTCCATGTTTAAAGCATGAAATGAGGTTGCCATAACTCCCGATGTCCCCCCAAGATACGGAAGAGTGTTCACCTCAAGAATAAAAAGATGAGCCCCATCCCAGATAGCGTCAAGTCGCCAAATATTTTCTAAAGAAAAGGTACTTCGGAGGATACCAACTGCTTCTTCTAGTGCTACATGCAAGAACTTCTCCGATTCCGGTATTACACTATAGGAGGCCGTAAGATGTTCTTTGTGAGAATAATCGTAAATACCAGTAGGCGTTTGCACCTTAACAGCTGGGAAAATTCGATCTCCCAATACAGGGCAAGTCACTTCGGTTCCTTGTATATATCGCTCAATAAGTATGAGTTCACTGTGCTCTATAGCTCGTTGAAGAGCACCAGGCAAAGCCGCCAGCTCAGTCACAAGGCACACGCCGACTGAGGAGCCACATGCATTTGGTTTCACCACTATAGGAAAACTAAAGCCGATGCGTTGTTCTATCACCCTCCAATCCATATGAGAGAGAATACTTTTAACGTCTTCCACACTAAAAATGTAATACGCAGGCGTATGTATGCCTGCAGCTACCATAAGCTGTTTTGATTTTTGTTTATCGAAGCAAAGAGCGGTAGTAAGAACCCCCGAACCGTTGTAGGGAATCCCTATAATATCGAAAGCTCCTTGAATCGGCACCTCCTCTGTCATACACAAGATGGCGAAATCAGGACGCTGCTGTAATATTTCAGGAATGAAGTTATGACCTCTTCGTACCTCAACCCATGCGGCATCAACATTATTCTCTACAAGAGTCTTTTGAACTGTCCGAGCCCCAGTGAGATTCTCGTTGCGCTCGGCGGACCACCCTCCTGTTACGATTGCAAGTTTCACGTCTTTCAATGAGAGCATAGGAGACCTCTATCTAAAACTTCTTGAGAAGAAAAAGAACGCAGGGCTATATTACCCATCGAACAAATACTCTCCCGTCGGATCTTCAGTCGCAAGGTCAGTCCTCCTTGATTTTTGATGACATGAGAATCATAAGCTCCCCCCGGATACAGAATTTTACAACGGTTTACCCCCCGGAGCCATGAGTCTATAGAGACAGCTAAAGCACCAGTTCCGCACGCATCTGTTTCAGCATCGACTCCCCGCTCGAACGTGCGTGCCCGCACTTCTGAGCCAGAAAAACTGTACATAGTCAAATTTGCCTTCCAACGATCTCCGGTCTCTATACCCAACTGATGAAGAGGTGCTTTCTGGACATCGGATACAGTCATCACCACGTGCGGCGATCCAGTGTCGTAAAGCTTGCCACCATTAGGCATATCGATTAGCTGCTGATCATAGAGACTGTACGGAACCGAAAGGGTGTATGTAGCTTCATTAATTTCCATGTCCGCAGGTGCATGTTTCGCTGGCGAAAGGGTTATCTGAGAATGTTTACCTGTTTCGAGAGCGTGCGCTACTGCGAAGAGACCATTACCACACACACTTTCAACGGAGCCGTCAGGATTAACAAAACCGAATGCAATCTCCTGACCATTCCTTTGGAACCAGACCACGCCATCAGCAATCCGACGCCCTTCGTCCCAACAGGCTTTTGCGAGATTGTTCGCATCATTCTCTATCTCGCCACCCCCTTGACGATCACAGACAAGAAGACGATTACCACATACCTCATAAAGGCGCATTACGACGTCCCTATTCATCTTGCTATTGTATCCAGTTCAATACCTGTGTCAAAGCATAGATTAGGTATATAAACAAATTGAAACAGGTAAAGATACTGAAGGTGTCAGGTATGCTCCGCAGAAAATCTGACACCTTCAGTGTCCCTTTAACCTACTTATTCAACAAAATCGTAAAAGATATACCTAATACGCTTTGGCAAACAGTACTCGCCCTGTTGAAGGCCTGCCACTTTTGATACACGCACCAGTCTCTTGTACTTGATCGAAAGGAATACAGCGAATAGTCGCACCTGTTTCTTCTTTGATTTGTTTTTCGACCTCTGCATCGCCGCACCAGTGGGCAAGAACGAAGTTTCCTTCCTTGATCGCTTGAGTAAAGTCATCCCATGAGTCTGCCGTCTTTGTATGAGCAACTCTTCTTTCAAGTGCTGTTGTGTAGAGGTCTTTTTGAATCGTCTCTAAGAGCGTTGTGATTTCGCTCGCAAGAGCATCGAGCGCTATGTTCTGTTTCTCGCCTGTATCTCGGCGAACAACTACCGCTGCATTCTTTGCGACATCCTTAGGTCCCAATTCAATACGTATAGGCACGCCCTTCTTTTCCCACTCATAGAATTTCTCACCCGGACGCAATTCACGAGCATCAATTTCTACCCGGACACCAGCGTCCTGTAATGCCTTCATTATCTCCCGCGCCTTTTCTTCAACGTTGGTTGCATCACTACCATGACCGATTGTGGTAATAATGGCCTGAATCGATGCCATGCGAGGCGGTAACACGAGACCTTTGTCATCGCTATGCGCCATAACGAGCCCACCGATAGTCCGCGTGGAAAGTCCCCAGCTTGTCTGTGAGCCATAATGTTGCTCGCCGTCTCTGCCAAGAAATGATACATTAAACACCTTGGCAAAATTGGTACCAAGGTTGTGTGAGGTCGCCAGCTGGAGCGCTTTACCATCCTGCATCATGGCCTCGATTGTATACGTTCGAAATGCACCGGCAAATTTCTCTGACTCCGATTTAATTCCTCGAACAACGGGAATTGCCATGACGTTCTCGGCAAAATCTCTGTACACATCGAGCATTTGTCGTGCACGTTCATCAGCCTCTTCCATGGTTTCATGAACCGTATGACCTTCTTGCCATAAAAATTCCGTCGTGCGCAGAAAAAGTCGGGGACGCATCTCCCAGCGCACAACATTAGCCCATTGATTAATCAATAGAGGCAAATCACGATAGGATTGTATCCAGTTTGAAAAAGTGTCATATATTATAGTTTCTGAAGTTGGACGAACAATCAACGGCTCCTCAAGCTTTTTACCACCGGCATGTGTTACCACCGCAACCTCCGGCGCAAATCCTTCTACGTGATCTTCTTCACGCTTGAGAAATTTTTCCGGAATAAACATCGGAAAGTATGCGTTCTGTACTCCAACTTCTTTAAAACGCGCATTGAGAATAGTCTGAATCCTCTCCCAGAGCGTGTAACCATATGGCTTAATAATCATCGTGCCGCGCACTGGCCCATTTTCCGCTAAATCAGCTACAGCGATAATATCTAGATACCACTGCGAATAATCCTTTGCGCGAGGAGTTATCATTTTTTCCTTAGCTTTATTGTTTTCAGTGTTCGCCATATATATCTTACTAAATTATTCCACGAGTTTTCTCACCGACACATCAACCTATCATATTGGACTCAATGAAACTTCTGGTTTCCGCAGGAAAAACCTGCCGGGGAGTAATCGTAAAAGCAATGACGGGAATATCTTTTGTTTTTTATCGCTAGAGCTGTTTGCAGCGGCAGGTTGAATAACGAGTCACGGTGATTATTGTTGGGACGACGGAGCCAAGGGATCATGGTTTTATAGTATATCAAGAGGAAAATTGGGGCTACTGTTTGCGGTGATGTATGTAGCTAGTGATCCAACACGCTAGTGCACGTTTTTAGAAAGCGGTACTAAGAATTTTCCTTAGATATGATATAAGCTTCTTTCTCTTCATGGGTCATACCTTGCACTTCATGCTCATGCTCTAGGTGGATGATCTCATGTTTTACAATTTCCTCCACGGTATATGACGTTTCTCTGGGGCAGACATAAATCTCATCGGGTGGGAAGTAACTTCCACCAGTACCGGCGCTTTTCCAATAGCAGGTAATGTCTTTGTCACATTGATAATCTATCTTGGGGCGGATGAAGATCAGTTTCAATGTTTCCCACGGGTTAGGGTAGTGGATGGTTACAGGCAGTTTTTTAAGTTCACGTAGTGACATCAGTACATCGATATGATTCTTAAGGTCTTTTATTAAGTTGTAACGGTATTTAATCATTGATGATTTTGTTATGGGATTACTTAAAAGCGAGTTCGGATAATCAACTGCTTTCAACTAACTTTTGTTGTGCTAGCAGAAGGGCTAGGACAGTGTCGCTGACTTTGAGTTTACCAGACTTGGCCATTGAGACAGCTTCGTGAAATGATCTTATGACTAATTCAATATTTTCATTGTCATCGAGTACTTGTGGGTGTGTTTCTTCGGCATTAAGGGCAAGAAATAAATGGATGGCGTTACCTCTGGCCTTGGTTGGATTGCGGTAGAAGAATCCCAGCTTATGCCAGGTGGGTGCTGTAAATCCTGTTTCTTCTGCAAGCTCTCGTTTAGCGGCGGCTAACGGTTCTTCGTCATCCTCAATATAGCCCGCTGGTAACTCAAGCAAAATTTCGCCTGCCCCATGTTTATATTGTTTAACAAGCGGAATTTTGCTGTCGGCAGTGATGGCTGCCACCATAACAATATCGTTGAATATTCCGAGAAAGTAATCGTCCGCGATCTTGCCTGGTTTTATCTCCACTTTTTCCTGGCGTACCTTGTACCACTTTTCGTCGAGAACGAGTTTGGAATCAAGGACTTTCCATTTATTGATTTTCACGATTTTATTGTATATCAAGGAGAAAGTTGGGGCTACTGTTTGAAAGTATCTAAGGTGTGCTGATGAGTATTTTTGGCTTAAGGAAGGGTTTACAAGGAGAGTGCTGGTGTGACTGATCTTTTAAAACTATGATATTTTTTGCAACGACTCATTATGCATTGTCAAGACAAGTTATCAATGAATTATTTATTTGTCTGTTATAATATAGTGGCTTATTATAGCCATTATACTTTTATATTTGTACTTATTATGTTCTTATTTATGGCTTATTTGTTAATCTTTGTTAATCTTAGTTGACAATGTTAATTTCGCAATGTACAAATAATTTTCTAGAAACCCTTACTTAAGCTGGTTTCTGGAAGAAATGGTAAAATGTGACGACACGTTTCGTACGTGTTGAGTAGATTAATCGTGCACGTTGAACAACAAAAGATAAGGATCTCACAAGTGAGTTTAGAAAAAAAGTTTGTGCCAGAATTGGTAGATGCTGTATTTGCGGGCGATCAAGAACTCATGTTGGATACGGTAGGTGGTGCATCAGTTTCTAATTTAGTGTCTGAATCTGAAGCAAGACAACTGCATGATGCAGGTTTTGAGCTTGTTTGTCGGAGGATATACCCCGCAACAACCGACACGCAGACTAGTATGACTCGACTTTATAGCATCATTCAGTTCCGCAGAGAGCAGGTGCTTTGGGCAGAAATATGCGGAAATAGTTATGTGTCACTGCAGAACGGTAAAAACATTGCCTGGATGGTGATTGTTCCACCGAGTCATCGACTTATGGATGAGCAAGATAACGTATTTCAGGCGCACTGCCGTGACGGATTAAACATTCTCTCTATCAAGCCAGTCAAGCTCACTCACATATGGGCTGGTATTTTTCAGGTTCATGAGGCCGGCCATCTCTATGACATCGCTATAGGCGCTGAAGGTGCGACCCGTAGCCTAGACGAATATGTGGAGGGTGAGGTCAGGGCATATCGTACTGAAGACGCCTTAGTAAGTGTCATAACTCAGGGTAAGTTCTCAACAGTTATCGACGATATTATTATTACGAATGCTTTCGATGATCCCACTGATATACTGATGGTCGTCCGCAGTGATCATCAGAAATGGGAACAAATATCCTTACGGCTCGGTACGTTGATAACTCACGAGTTTCCGGCAAGTGTGTCAGAGATGGCTATGCGCTATGGTTACTATGTAACAGCCATCGCCTTTCGGATCGCCGAGCGTCAAGCTTCGAATGACGGAGATTTAATGGTTAAGCAGAAAAAGGCTATTGTCACGATCATGAGAGCTGAACCTAGTGCGGCCCGAATAATAGAATCTCTGTAATCAAACACGAAGGATCTTCTCGTGGAGTTACAAAACATTGGCTCGCTACTGTGAGCCTTTTTTCATAGACGCCCACGGGCTTACGCCCGTGGAGCTCCCGCTAGGTTAGACCAAATATATCATTGCGAAATCAGTAAAGTTCCGCACTTCGTGCAACCTCCAGTAAAATCTGCAGATCTTTTTCTTCCCCACAACTTACCATGAGTTCATAATTATGTTTAAATCCGAAAATAATAACGTAGTAGTTCGTACAATAATCGCTGATACTGTAATATGCGATAGTTTTACCAGACACTTTTTCAACTTGAAGATCAGTTATTAAGTTATAGTCGTCATTACTTTTTAGCGCATGGTAATCAATGTCATGCAGATCTATCGGCTCATTAAACGTTAGAGTATATGGACGCAACCAACCGCAACCACCTTCAAACATACTGCTAATCGGACCAAAGGTAATTTGATCCGCGTCTCTAATATTTTTCTCTGTTTCGAAAGGAGGTATTAAGAATGTCTCTCCTCCCCAATCATTGTTAAATGGCAATTTTAATTTTATACCTCTTATTAAATCGTCAAAAATAATCGTTTCGCTAGGTTCAAGTCGCGATTTAAAGTCAACTTCACATCTGGCCACGGACCAGTGATCCGGATTAATCTTATCAAGATATTTTCCATATTCCTCATTAGTCAAAGATATGCGTTGATTTCCGTTTTCTCTCCTTATAGCTGCTAATTTTTCATTGGCCAATAAAGTATCTTCTACTGTCGCATCACCGGAGTGCCCTTCCAATTGCTCAAAAAAAACACCTTTTTCTCTTACTTCTGAGTTTATTTCCCTCTTGTCCGCCCAGAAAACAGACACGCCCAGCAATGCTGCCAGTAGCACTGATACATACATGTAAGATTGGATCTTGTTCATAACCGTTGAATATATGTTAAATATACCGTAAAAACAAGCACTGTTGAGGCACGTCACCTTCATCGTTCATCGATTCATCCCCACACTTTATCCACTGCGGCTGGGTGAACATATGTGGCGAACAATCGTGACTGTATGGAGGTAAAACTTTTTGGGCGGCGGCATAGGCCACTCGCGCTGTTTGCTTGGGTGATTTTGATGTTTGCATATTGAGACTATTGTCTTACAGAAATGAGGGGTTTTCTAAGGAGCACTCCTGACCCTTAATTCTTTACTTACCCCTACTACAAATAAGATATATAGCAACCATATCTATAACCGCATTGAGCTGAAACCGAACCACATACAAATAGCTATCCATAAAACCGTCAAGATCGATTGCACAACCAGATAGTTTCTCCATTTATTCCCTGGAAGAAGGTTTTCTAGCGCAGGAAGAATTGACGCTCCAATAACACCATACGCGAAAGTAAACAATCCATAATAAATGTATTTTTCGTTGTAAATCAGCGAAAAAACCGTGAACACTGCAGCGATAATAGCAACGTTCAGCTGCCAAGTTAATTTAGTAAAATCCGGTATTTTTATTTCCATAGTGTAAGTTAATTCTTAACCCCATTTCCAAATACCCACAGCAAAGAACAGCTTATGAGCTTTAAACGCAATCTTGCTACCCCAGATACGAAACAGATGCCGTAAATAAGGAATTGGATTACCTCTCTTGAGTGATTCGAACGTATTTACTAATGTCCATTGCAAATCAAGTTCCTTGCGATTCCGCAATACTCCGCGTTCATCGAATAGATTTTCATTCACGTCAATAAAAGCCAAGGAATAGTTGTGTTTTGGAAGCCAAGCCATACCCTCTTCCAAATCAAGCCGTCTGGAAGCGTGGACTAAGCTTATATCGTGAGTACCAGTCAGGGGAATTTCATAAGTCAGAGTCAAATGTTTACCTTCTCGTGGTTGAAACGAGATAGGAAGTCGTACCTTAGCGTCACTTCCCTTGTTCACAATTTCAATAGGCGTATGCCCAAAACTAAGATAGCGGTTACGTTTTTTGTTTTCCCACAACACGAGATGTATAGCCGTCAATGAGTTGGGATCCAAGCTCTGATTCTTTACGTAGCCATCAAACATGAAGCGGCAATACTCAAGATTGTCCTTGTTAAACAGCTGGCGATTGCTTCCTCTAAAATCAAACTTAAATCTGGGTCGCCGTCTCAGGCTTTGTGTCACTGTATAAATTAAGGCAACAAGCCCCGAAACAGACCCTGCATCAAGAATCCAACGAGTAATGTTACTACTTGTCATAAGTTTCCTTATTGACCTTATTCAATGACTCAACAATTGCAATCTCAGAGTCGGTCAGGTTATAAAGCTTATACACCAGCTCGTCTATCTGATGTTCAATGTCCAGGACTTTTGCTTGTTTCTCTGAGCTGACCAGATAATCCGGTGATTTTATAAACTCAATAATTCTGGCTGTAAGATTTGTCAGGTCTTTTTGTTCTTTTGTGGGAGCTTTATAAATTGGGAGATCAATGATTGGCTCTTTATCAATTTGATAGTTATTACCCTGCATTTTTCCTTTATGCCGGAGCCAAAAAGCTACTAACTTTGAATTCAAGATGGCCAGCAAATATTTTTGATCAACTCTTTCAGTTTTGATCACATAAAAAGTTGCCGAAACATAACTATCGAAGTCAGCGTAAGTGAAAGTTGGCTTAGAACATTTCCGTAAGGCAATAATTTTCTCTCCAGTGAAAAAGTGTGCGTCTCTGGCTCTGTGTAAACCATAGGGTTTGTTATCAGAAGTAATTACTTTTTTGTAACGATCAAGGTGGGCTTGAATACCGGGGTACTCTTCAATTTTTTTCTTATCTTTAAAACTAGAATCAGTATAAATTATCCAACCCTTTATTTCAGGAATCCCATACCATCTTTTAAGTTCGTTTGTCGTATAGAAAGGCTTAATGAGGGATACATCTTTTTTAGAGAAATTGAGCATTTTCATTTCATCGTCAGACAATACAAATATGCCATCTCCGACTTTAGAATTTCCACCCAATATTTCTTGACTGGCTTTATTTACATAATCTTGGGGAGAGACAATTCCCTGAGCAACTTCTTTGGTCGGATCGAGGTGGAAATTCGCCTTGTTTGAAATTCTTTCAAGAATAGACTCTACCCCTGAATTACTGAAAGTAAGCATTTTATCCCTGAGTTCATTCCTACTTATTTTTGCAGTAAGATATTCTGCATTGATATCGCTCTCCTTATTTAAAATAGTAATTACATCTGCAAGCTCTAACGTATTGCCCAGAAGTCTTCTGTAATCAAATGAATAATTATCAATCGCAACATTTTTCTCAAACATCATTACCATAGTCTGTATGCCCGCTACAAAAATCTTAAAATCCCCGAAGTCTATTAAGCTTAAGATTTGCGTGTCGGCTAAAACCTTATTCCTCATTTTTGATGCACCATAACTCGTGACCCAATTATTTTGGGCAATAAATGTGATTATGCCTGAATTATCCTTTGCTAAATCTATACCTTTGCATGCAAAGAGATACCAAAGGTCCATCTTGCCTTGATAATAGAGAGAGCTTCTTAATCCATCGAATGCGGAACGATGGACGTATTCTTTTACGTAGGGTGGATTTGCAATAACAATATTAAATCCACCACTTTCAAACACATCGGCAAAGTTAAGTTTCCAAAGGAAAAACGGTTTGGTATTGATCGCTTGAACTCCTCAAGTTTTTTGAGAGCAGAAATTTTGTTCTGTTCTTTGAGTGTCGCTTCGATAAGCTCCCATTCCAGCTGTTCAATCTGCTTTTTGATACTGTCCTTTTTGCTCTTTTGCGTGGCTTCAAAAAATTCCTTATGCAGAAGCTTAAGATCGTCGGCTTTTTTCTTAGCCTCGCTCATCACATCAAAGAGGCTCGCCTTCGCCGAGGCTTCGGCGGGCAGGCCGGCATTGTTAAGTTTTTTTAGTTGAGTTTGTAACTTCTTTAATTCAGCATTAAGTTCGGCCTGTTTGACCGGCGTTAGTTTATTTTGCGAATGAAGCTCAAAATATTCTTTTTGCAAAACAGCTTGTTTTTGCTTGATGGATTCAAGTTGTTTCTCTTTACCAGTATCAATAGCGGCGATCAGTTTTTCATCAAATAGCTTTATACCCTCAAACTCCTCAAGCAAGCTATTGCCTTGCATGATTTTGTAGTCCAGGTTCGGCAATGGCTTGATCTGCTTGATGTTATCCTCATCAACGACCAGTGAAAGCCATAAACGAAGCTTGGCGATTTCCACCGCGCCGGGATCGATGTCCACGCCGTAAAGAGAGTTTTGAATGCAGTCGCGCTTGAAAGCGTAGAGCGTCCGGTTTTCTCCCACCCCCTCTTTATCTCCCCCTCGGGCAGGTGGAGAAAGATAAGCGGACAGCACCATGCGAGCCTTAACAATGGCGTTCATCATGCCAACAGGAAAGGCTCCGGAACCGATAGCCGGATCGCAAACCTTGATGGTGGCAAGCTTATTGTCGATTTCGCCAGCAAATTCTTTTATGGAGTCCGGCAGGAGTCTTTTATAATCACCCCCATAGTCTGGATTGTCTTCCTTGGATATTGATACCGCTTCATGCTCGACGACGTTCTCGCCAAATTTGATAAGCTTCTCTATGTCCTCTTTTGAGACTTTGCTTTCAAGCTCGGTAGCCAAATAATTCACCAAGCTCTGCTCGCACATATAGTGCACGATCTCGCGCGGCGTGTAATAAGTGCCTTTGGATTTACGATCCTTAACCTCCAATAGATTCTCAAATACTTTGCCAAGCATTTCCGGATCAACAGCGACTTCTTTTTCCAACGGTTCGTCTTCTTTTACCGTAAAGTTATAGCGATCAAAGAAGTCCAAAACACCATCGCCGATGTCGCCGTCTTTAGTCTTTCGGGTATTGGAAAAAATATCATTAGGCAGATCAATGGCCGTATTTACCCAGTCGTAGTTGCTAATCGGATCAAAGAGTCCGCCGTTTAGAAAAGGTATTTTGCATTCAAACCGGCTGTAAAAATCATCGTCCCTTTCCTTGGCCAAAGCTTCATAAAAGAGAGGTTCAAGATAATCGTTAAAATAGTTCTTGTCTTTGCCAGCCGCCTCTTCAAACAAGGTTCGCAAAAACTTCTTATCGCCCTCGCCCCAACTTTTATTCATCGGCACTCCGAACCAGCCCTTCTTTTGCAAGAAGTACAAAAACACGATTTGACCGAGCAGTTTTTTGGAAAAATCTACTGTGTTAACGTTTTTATCCGCAAAGTCCGCTTTGATGCCAGGGTGTTGTTTGATGACATCATTCAAAGTCTCGTGAACACGCAAAAACAGTTCCCGATACTTTTCAAAAAATTCTTTTGTTACTTTTTCAATGTTGAACGCTTCTTCTAACCGCGCCAAGGTTATAACGTTTTCGTCCTCAATAATTGGAGCCAATTTTGCTTGTGCCGTATGACTATGCTCGTTTGGGCCAACAAGAAAAGACCACCGGCGTGCCGGTGTAAACTCTTCTTTAACTTTGGTTTTGCCATTTTTTCCTTCGGCAAATTTATAGTCCATCTTGATCAGCGAAAATCGCCAATCCGTATCATTTGGGGAAACAAAAGCAACCAGCGCGGCGTCTTTCATCTTGCCGCCCCGGCTTCCGTTCAAATATCTGGCGATAAAATTTCTTTGAGCAGTACGAGCGCGTTCAAGAGATGTAAATTTTTTAAGCTGAACGATAAGAATATCTATTTCGTGCTCGCCATCTGAATATTTACCGACTCTTTTTAAGGTGCTGATATACGGTTGAAAAGCTGTAGCAATAAATTGTCCGCTATACGGATGGTTATCTTCTTCCTCAATATGATTCAACAAATTTCTAATGAAATCACGAAAACGCGCTTCCTCAAAAGGATTTTCAAAAGTTTCTTTTATTTTATTTTGCGCCTGTGCTTTCTGCATGTCATTTACTTTTCAATTTTTTCTGTTCCTTGCCGCGCAACGCCTTTGCGTTTTTACTGGTTATAACATTTTTACCGGTTTTAACTTCAATTTCCTTGCGTGCGTTGCCCGCTACCGTTCCGCCTTCTCGCGCTACCGTTCTATTTTCGTCAAGATTTTTCGGCTCGCGTTTCTGCGATATTTCCGTAGTTGCGGTTTCTGCTAACATATTCAAAACCAATTCCAAATTGGTCATATTATCGCGCAAATTTTCTTTTTTTAAACCTTTGAGGCTTTTGTATTGTTTGGTTGTTAGTCCCGCCCAAGCTTTGGATATTTCGTCAGTGAGAATAGCAAACTCAAGGCCTTCTTTCGCTCCGCGCTTTTCCCATTCGTCCGTCAATACCTTGCGGATTTCTATGCTTTTTAGACGTTGATTTACCCACTCGCGGCTATAACCTTTTTGCAAATAGGTTTTCAGAGCGCGATTGATAGCCAGTTCCGGGTCGGCGGTTTCTTCCAATCGCTCATACCCAACACGGGCCAGCCAGAGCTTGAACGGCTCGGCGTTTGGCGAGGGAATAGATTGGATAAGGCGAAGCATCGCTTCCGTATCGGCTGCATCCGTTAAGTAATATTTTCCGTCAGATGCTCGCATTTTCAGTTGGTCACATTTTGTGACGACCTCGCTTCCTTCTTGTTTTAAACGGTTTTTAAGTGTTGTCCAATAGCTCTGAGCTCTTTTATGATCGGGCTGTTCTGTTAGGGCAGCTATGACATCCACTATAGAAAAATACCAAAGTTCTTTATCCTCGTCCCAGTGGCGGCGGATTTGATTCCTTTCAAAAATAGCAATAGTTTTATCCTTTGATTGTTTTTCCATAAAATTATAAGTTAATTCGTTAAGTACTCTGACAGAATAACTTCTCGCTTACCAAAGTGATCGGCGGTAGTTTCAGCAAAATGACCCTTAAGAAGCCGGGTCGAGATATGGCTCTGCAAAACCGAGAGAATTTTTAGAGGATTAATGCCTTTCTCAATTTCTTTATTGAGAGCCTGCAGGGTTACTCTGGTGGTTTGTTTTGGCAAGCCGCCTTCCTCAAGCTGGGTGATAACCTTTTTAAGGTAGAGGTCTTGATCTTCGGTGAACTGTCGGCGATCTTTCATAGTTGCTTTGAGAATACGTAAAATTTGCGTGGCACTGTCCCTGCCTCCGCGCATTTTTACATCCGGCAACCCTTCGGTAGTGGCAAAAATAAATGCTTTTTTATTCTGTTCAATTAAGCCGTAAAAGTCCTTGTCTATTTTTTGCTGTTTGACATCTTTTGATGCTTCCAGTGTTTTGGCCGTAGTAATAAAATCCAATTCTTTGGCACCAACAGACGAGGCCATAAAGAACTTTTGGATTTTACCCCGGCGGAAATAAGTCACCAGATGGCTCGCGTTAGTTTTATCGGTTTTTGCTGTTCTGGCTTTCTTGGGGAGATGTTTAATCTTTTCAAAAGTGTCCGGTTCTTTGTCTCGGATATTTTTAATCACATGGAGATACTTGAGCTCGCTCTCTTCGCTCTCGTCCTCGCCGGTAATAATTTCTTTGGAAGTAAGGCGACTGAATAGCTCGTGAGAACCGATTGGTTCGTTTTCAGTCAGCAAATGAGCATCCCCTCCAAGCAGGGAAAGAAAAGCGTTGATTTTCGCTTCGGCCGCTTCCCGGAGTTTGATTTGATCGTTGGCTTGTTTGGTTGGGAAAAAATTAAAGGTATAAACAGTATCAAACTTGGTGTCCACGCGATTAATACGGCCGACCCTTTGCATCATGCGAGTCGGATTCCATGGGAGATCATAATTTATGACCACGTTGGAGCGGTGCAAGTTTACGCCTTCCGCCAGTATTTCAGTACAGATGAGAATGCGGTAATCATCTTTGGGAAACCGTGCCCTGGCATCAAAGTTTTCAATGACTTGTTCCCGAACCAACGCGCTGGAACTACCGGTAAAGCAAAGAGTCTCGTTTGGAAACTTTTCGTCAATATTTTTAGCAAGATATTCGGCCGTTTCTTTTGATTCAGTAAAGACAATAAGCTTGTTCTTTTTTAGGATTGGATTTGCGGAGAGTTTATCTATAAAGGATAAAAGCTTCGGGTCTCTGTTAACGCCGATCCAAAGCTCGTGAATTTCTTTTAGAATATCTAAATCGCCCTGCAAATCTTTCCGGAATTCATCCCGGAAATCTTTGCTCGGCAAGCGTTCCGCTTTGCCCTCGCTGATCAGCGCTTCAACCGCGTCGTCATTATCATCGGCAAGAAGCTCAAAAATCTTATTGGTATATTTTTTGCTGACATACACATTGCCATTATCCACTTCGGAGATAACTGACTCGTAGGAATGAATGAAGCGGCCGAGAGAATTGCGGAAAGCATGGAAACTGGACTCAAGACGTTTGATGAGCAAAATCTTCATAAATTTACCCATATTTCTTTGCGCTAATTCTTCCGGCTGGCTCACTTCACCCTTGTAATAAAGGATCGGGGTATAACGGGCGTATTTGAATTTTTTGGCGATCAATTCAACGGTCTTGGTAAAGACAACGTCTTCCTTGTCGTTGAGCTCGTAAAAAGCCGCCTCCGGTTTTTCAATGTCTGGAAAACGCAATTTTTGGGAAGCCAAATCCTCGGCAAAATATTTCGCAATCTCTGTACGAGTTCGGCGTACCATTAAGTACTTGAGAACCTTTTCCCGAATTTCTTTGGCATTTTCCTTTACGGTCTTGATGTAGTCGGTGTAATCTTTCTGGCGATCAAGGTTTTTGAGCTTGCGTTCAAGGCTGGCAAAAAACTGTTCAAGATCGGGTAAGTTTGGGATTGTGCTTTTTCTAGCTTTTTGGAAAAGTTTTACCTGGCTCAATATATCTTTTGGTGAATTGTTATATGGAGTAGCGGTAACAAGCACTACTTTTTTGCCGCGGCTAATCTCGGCCAAATTTTCATAAGTGGCATTATTCTCGGTTCGGAAGCGGTGAGCTTCATCCACAAATACATGGCTGTATTGCTCAACACCATCTTTGATGATTTTCTCAAGCTCTCCGACTGATCGGAATGTAGCTGGCACATTAAAATCTCGGAACACGTTTGGCCATGAGCCGGGGTTGGTTTTATCCAAAAGTACCGGTGGCGCAATAACAAGAATCCTGCCCTCGTTAATGAGCTGGCCAGCAAGCATGGCCGAGATATAGGTTTTACCAAGACCGACCACGTCTGAAATAAAGACACCGCCATACTCATCAAGAATCTTTTTAGCGTTAAGAACGGCCTGCTCTTGGTACTCCAGTTTCTTGAACTCACTCGGTAGGTATTTGAGAAACATCTCGTCGTGCTGACTCAAGTCGTCCTTGAAATATTCATACAAGAATTTGAGGTAAAGTTCGTAGGGAGTGATTGTGTCATTCAACCAAGTCTTTGTGCGAATCGTATCGACATATTTCTGGTTGACATCAACAGAGTCTTTCCAAAGCTCATTGAACTTTGCCAATGCAAAATCATAGTCGGCTCGATTTTTAAGCTCGACGTTGAATTCCAAATTATCTACCAGGCCTGCCTGTGTGAAATTGCTTGAGCCGGTGATAACCCGACCCTTGTCTCGATCACCCTCGCCAAAAGTCATAATGTAAACCTTGGCGTGAATCTTTTCTGATGGGTACGCTCTGATTTCCAATTTGCCATTTTTAATCCAATCAATGAAAGTATTAATACCGTTTTCTGTATTTTCGCTGTCATCAGCCTCCTCTATTTCCTTTTCAACAACCTCACCAAGCTTCTCTTTAGTTTCCGCACTTGAAAATTGCAAAGATGACTGTTCGACAGTTTTTGCTTTTTGCATTAAATCGTATGTTTGAGGACTGGTACTAATCCCAATTATAATTCTAACCTTGTCGGTTTTTTCCAGAGACTTATAAATGGCGTGAAAACCACTGGCATAAAAATAGCCAACTAAACAATCAAAAAATCTTGTATCTTTAATTAAAATCTCGAATCTCTCTTTGAGATTTTGACCTTTTTCGTTTGTGATAAATGTTAAATCAGTGCTCATATTTTTTATTTAATAAAATCATCAACGCTACTTATCTTTATACTTTATGTTTGCGCTTCACTGTTTTGGTTGTTTAGTTTTTTCTCTGTATTGTGTGACTCCAGTAAACACTAACGTCTCTAACGTCTGAAGAATGCGTCCAATGTGCAGGTATAAGTGCAATAAGGGTAAGGGGGTTCAAGTATAATTACTGCCTGTTGCTTTATTTTATCACGCGCGGGGATGGCTTGGGGGAGACTATATTCTGGCATACAGTAAGCGTACACCGACGGCCGCAAACGCGTCCAATGGGATTAAAGAAAGGCTAATATGGCTTCTGATTACTGCTCCGCAGGCTGACGAGCGACCAAATGATATAAATTAGCAGCGAGTACGTGATGGCGACGGCGAAGCTGCCGGGGAGGAGGGGGCCGTCGGGGGCGACAACAAGACTGTTGCGTGACCACCAACCGAGCGGGCGCAGAAGATTTTCAAATGGAGCTGATATAGTTACTTCGCTAATATATAAAACACCTCCGATAATTTCTTCGACATCAAAAAGAAAATTATCTACATCTACATATAAGTCGAATGTTATTTGAATCCATAGCCAAATTTCAAATAACGGAAAAATAAATGGGACTAGCGATACAATCACTTTCCACTTCTTCGGTTGGAACGCTTGCGTCCATTTCATCATCTTTAATTGTACGCCGCGTCGTATATAATCAGAAATATGGTGTACGAAAGACCACGAAACCCCTCTTCGTCTCCCCTTCCCCCAGTAGTAGAAGCTGCTGCTTCACTACGGGGCTTCGCAAGGGAGAGAACGGCTTTGCCATGTTTGCTGCTTGTAGTTTTTTTACTTTGGTATTTTCCTGCACCTGCCAACGCCCAAATCATTGAGATCCCGGATTGCAATGTGACACCGCAGGATTATTTTTGCCAGGAAATGTGCCAATTCGCGCCTTATGAACCTTGGTGTCCGCAGCCAACCCCTTCCCCGTCTCCGTCACCTACCCCCACCCATGACCCGATCGTGATCGTGCCGGGAATTACGGTCTCCCAGAACAAGAAATTATTGTACAAGGATCAAGAAGGTGGCAAATGGAAATTCGCTTTTGGGTTTAACATATATAAGGGGTTAATGACGAAACTGGAACAAGAGGGATACGAGGAAGGCACGGACTTGTTTGTCGCCCACTATGACTGGAGAAAACCGGCCGAGCATAATGCTGTCACTTATCTCAAGCCGATCATTGATCAAATTAAGCAAAGCACCGGAGCCAGTAAGGTTGATGTGGTCGCCCACAGCTTCGGCGGCATCGTGACGCGGGCATATATTCAGAATGATATTTACGCGAACGACATTGACCAGTTAATCACTCTTGGATCACCGCATAGGGGTTCGGCTGATTCTTACGTCGCTTGGGAAGGGGGAATTTTCCCCGAGGGGTGGAAGTTTTGGATAATAAACCGTGTAGAAAAAGTTGAAGATTCATTAAAGAAAACGCACAACCAAAAAGATCTAAAGCGTCCCGCATCTTTCCGCGCCTACTTCCCTTCTCTACGCGACATGCTGCCGACAAGCGATTTTGTTCGGCGAAGCGGAGAGACGGTGGCCGTTGGCACGCTGACCGAACAAAACTCCTGGCTGAAGAATCTGAATGAAGCTTTAGGAAGTATCGTAAGCAAGGGTGTAGGCCTGACAACCATTGCGGGAAACAAAGAGCAGACGCTGAATAAGGTAAGTTTGACCGGTGAGCGCAGCCATGAAGACGAGGCGCTGGCTCGCTGGCGGGACGGACAACCCGCAACCATTCCCCCGCCGCTGGATTCAGCGGAGGGAGACGACCGGGTGATGCTGGCCAGCGCGCACGCGGGTGAAACTAACATCACGCTAGATAACGCCGAGCATCATAAGCTGCCGGACGCGGCGCAGGATAAAGTGCTGGATATTTTGGGATTAAATCCGGTGGCGCAGCAGTTTACTACCCAAGAGCCGAAAAGTATCTTTGGTATTACTATTCTGTCGCCGTTAACGGTTTCCATTATGGGACCAAATGGAAAAGTTTTGTCTGCTAACCGCAACGACTTCGGGGCAGAGAACGCGGAGTATGACGATGATCCGAACGACCCTGACGACCCGATAGAAGTAACCATTCTTAATCCGCCAAATGGCTGGTATACCTTGGCTTACACCGGCACGGGTAATGGGGAATATACCATCATTACTTCTTACGCGGATGAAGATGAGAATGTTTCCTCAACAAATGAGGGGGAGGCTACGCTGGGACAAGAAACAAACCAGAGAGTTTACATTGGTAATAATACGATTTCTTTGATTGATGACGGAGATTATATTGCTTTACTCAAGGAAATTGAACGGCTTGCTAAACAAGCCAAGAAGGATAAGTTAATCTCTGGCAATGAGATGGCAAATGTTACCAGGCCGGTCACACACGCGCGAAATGATCGGCGGATTTATGAACAAAGGATGAGACAGGACAGGGAAGAGGCCGCGCTGGAACGGCTGCGGGATTATTACCAGGAATTGGATAAGATTGGGAATGAAGTGACGCGGTGGTTAAGACAGGGACGGCGCGCGGAGGTGGCGAACCGGATACTTGAATTGGTGGAAAAGATACGGTTGTCTGCGCCGGTGATGTAGAAGACATAAGCTTCTTTCGTATATACTCACAAAACTGAGAAACCCCCTCTGTCCCTTATCGGGGGGAAGATAGGAATGTGGCTATGAATGCTTGAGAATTTGCTGGACAATGGCGTTGAATTGATCGCCGAGTTCGTGGATGGTCTTAAGGCGCTGCTGCGTGGTCGCTTCGTCGGTGTAGCCAGGCTCGAGGAGAGCCGGGACAGAAATGTTGGCGCGGTTATCGATGAGCGGTTGACCAGTTAGGATACGGCGAACGGCCACAGAGACAACGGCGCCGTTGAGGGTGGCAGCGGAGCCGAGCTGCGGCCAAGTGGGTATGGAGCGGCCAATTTCCAAAAGAGAACGCACGGTGCGTTCCTCGGACAGGTCATAACCAAGTAATTCCCCGCCGATAATTTGTCCGATGGCCGGCAAGGGTAATTTTTTGCCGACTACGCGCTCGGCAATATCTTTACCACCGCGGCCATGAAAAGGCGGAATATTGTCGTCCAGGTCGTGACGTTCTATGTCTATGACACCACTATCGCCATTGTCCGTGGCCATAACGATAGGAATCTTTTTTGCCTTGGCTTCCTGACGTAAGCGGATTTTCATTTCCAGATTGTCTATTTCTTCGACCATCACATCCAGTCCATCGCAAAATTCCTGAAGGTTATCTTCGGTGATGCCGTCGGTGAACATAGTGATGTCAGCATAGGGATTCAGCTCATAAATTTGGCGGGCGGACATATATACTTTTGGCTCGGTCAGGTCGGCAATGGAGCCACGGATGCGGTTTAAGTTAGTCAGCTCCAGCGTGTCCGGATCGGCAATTTTGAGATGTTTACCGCCGCCGGTTAAGACGATGCTCAAAGTGCAGCTGTTGCCGACTGATTGTCCGGCGATGCCGATGGTGCTGTTATAGTATTTAACTTGTTCTTCCGGGGTGATCAGGTTGCGGTTGCGGCCGGTGCGCACCTGCTGGAAATCATCATCCTTGAGCAGATGCAGTAAAACATAGCGCCAGGGCAAGTAAACCCAGTTGCCGGCGGCAGAGGGGTCGTTGTCTTGGTAATGTTCTGTTTGGTGAACAGCAAACTGTTTTTCCAACTCGGGGGGATTCATTTTTAAAGCGGGATTATTTAAGGTAAATAATTCCTTGAGCTGGGTGTCGTAGGTATCGATGACCTTGATGTGCGGATTCTGGTCTAGGAGATTTGATAATCGGGCAGCATCATCTGGATTAGATAAATTAAAGAAATCTGGTTTGGGTGCCTGCTCTTTGGCAGACGGTGTTGGTTTGAGTTTTTTAATGAGGTTTTTTGTCATAGTTTAAGTATAACCTAAATAATAAATTATTTGTGAAAACTGGCAGTGTTCTATATTATAAGGCGATATGACACAACAATTAGGTATCAGAGAGTTGGCTGAGAGAGCCAAAAAGGAAGGGGCAATTGATTTAGCGCAGGGGGTAATTGATACGGATCTGCCCACGCCGTTAGTGAACGCGCTACATAAAGTTCCCATACAAAAAATTTCCCGGTACGATAATAAACGAGGTGTGCCGGCATATCGGGAGGCATTAGTGAATTATTTGGGGTCACGCGGATGGAATATTGAAGTAGACAACGTGATGTCCGTAGCCGGAGCGATGGCCGGGATAACCAGCTCTTTATTGACTGACCTAAAACCGGGTACCAAGGTGTTGCTGCCGGAACCTTTTTATATAGTGCATGAAATACTGCTGAATGCACTGGGTTTCGAGATAGTTTTCTTGCCAGCCAAGATTGGGGAACAATTGGACTGGGATGATGTGATAGACAAAATGGATGATGTGGATGGGGTAATTATTACTTCCCCGGCCAATCCGACGGGACAGACGGCTTCTTTGGAGACTTTAAAGAAATTGAGCGAAGCAGCGAGAGATAAGAATTGCTTATTGGTATTGGATGAAATGTATCGGGAATTCATCTGGGATAATCCACCGAAGGATGACGCGGATTACCAGAAGATGGATTGGTCAAAAACAGTACTGGTGCGCAGCTGGTCAAAGGCATTCGCTATTCCCGGGTGGAGGGTTGGTTTCTCTGTGACAAGTCCGGAACGGATTGAAGAAATGGCCGTGCGCCATGATGCTTTATATATCGGCGGATCGACAGTGTCCCAACATGTCCTGGCGGAGGTGCTGCAAAATAATCTGCCGGAATTAAATCAATACGTGGTTGAATTGAGGGAGATGCTGCTGCGAAATAAGGCGGTGCTGGAAGAAGCGTTTACGAAGTATGGTTTTATTCCCCAGCCAGTGCCGGCTACTTATTACATGCTAATGAAACATGACCGGCCAACAGACATGGCTGTTGTAGAGGAATTAATCGCGAAAAAGATTGTAACAACGCCGGCAACGATATTTTTTCATGACCGAAGTAAAGAAACGGGATTCCTGAGGATTCATTTTGCCGCTAAGGAAGAGGCCGCGCGGAAAGTGGCGGAGATACTGATGAAGTAAATTTTTTTAAGTTTGCTAAAAACCTGAACTTAGCGGAGGCACTCGTCTAGGGTGCGGCGGGGTGTGGCGCGAAGATTTGTTTTGGATGAATGACCAATACGCAACATTGATTGGGTGAATGGTTTGGCTTGGACTACGTCACGCACCTGGCTGCGAAATTCTGCACCGGCTTCGATAGCGGCGACGACAGGCATGGCAGCTAATCCGGCAGCAGTGGCATTGAGCCAGACTTGCTGGAGTTGCTGGCCGGCCCGGATGTGGTCAACCGGTGTATCAGTAGCTGTAGAAAAGACAGCTACGGCTGAGGCGCTGGTCACTTGCTGTTTTGTTTTTGACGCTTCCTGAATATGGATCGGGGCAATGCGCACCATCATCGGCGCAACTAAGGAAAGAGGCGCAGGAATACCCATGGCATAACCGGGCATACCGTCGTGCTGATAGGTCCAGCTGTTGCGCACCCAACGAGATAGCTCTTCCTTGAATTCGGGCCGGGATAATGTACTGAAAGTGCCTTCGTGTGATATATCAGCAATTTTTTCCAGCTTGCTTCGGTCAGAAATGAAGGTGGCGATGTTATGGTCGAGTGATTGATTGAGAATTGTTGTTTCATCGTCAGTTAATGTTTTCTCATCAAAGAATGACCGATTGGTGTGGCGCTGCACGATGGCCGCGAAAATATCCGCTTCTGTTTGATTGTGGTCAATCGGTTTGTTGGCAGGCGCAAAGGTCAGGCGAACGACCGGCTGGTTTTTGCCATTACCTTCAGGAAAATATTGTACGGCAGCAGTTTTGTTCCAATACTTGGCAGCATTTATAGCATTTGTCGTGGCACAACCGAGACTGACATATAGCTGACGGAGGGTCGGATCCGAGACAGTTAAATGCCGGCTCCAGTCGATATAAATGTCGATAGTGTTTGACAAAGCCTTAAATTTCCAAGGCTGGGTGTTGTGCGCGGAGGGCGCTAGAATAGCTGATGGGATGATCTGCCGCGTTATAGTATCGGCAGAGATGCGTTCTTTGACTGTTGGTTGAGGGCTTTTTTGTTGCATATCGTATTTAAGTTAAAACAAGTCTTTATACGCCACAAATAGCATTTTGTCAATAGTTTATGACAAATTAGATTTAATGAAAAATATGACTGCTCTGGCAGTCGACTTGATAGAAAAAATAGATTGGGGGGGTATGAATATACAATTATCTGGAATCCCAGCCGGCGGCAAGGGGCTGTTTGTTGTATAGACACATTTGCTGGGGCAGTTTGTCCCCTTTTCATGAACCCCAATACCAATTTAGGCGGGAGTATAATTCTCTATATATTAGAGGGCTGCTGATCGTTTTTTAGCGAATTTGAATTATTGACCAGTTTTTTTGTAGGTAGCTTCCGCTTCGTCCTTAAGAGGACGCCACCATGATTCGTTGTTCTTATACCACTCCACGGTTTCCTTGAGCCATTTGCTGAAGGAATGTTCAGGTTCCCATCCAAGGTCTTTATTGATCTTTGTCCAGTCTACGGCGTAGCGACGGTCATGGCCGAGGCGGTCCTTAACAAATTCGATACGATCCTCCTTTAGATTCATGAGCTGCAATATGAAGTGCGCGACGGTCAGATTATTAATGTCTTCTGTCATACCGCCGACGAGGTAGGTCTCCCCTATTTTGCCCGATGTTAAGACCAGATCGATCGCTCGGCAATGATCTTGGACATGCAGCCAATCACGCACGTATTTACCATCGCCATATATTTTTATATTCTCGCCATCGATCAAGTTCGTGATCATGCGCGAGATGAATTTTTCCGGATGTTGGTATGGACCATAGTTGTTGGAGCAGTTGGTAATGGTAACCGGCAAACCGTAAGTGATGTTGAAAGCGCGGACCAAATGATCGGAAGCAGCCTTGGAAGCTGAGTAAGCGCTGCGCGGAGCATAGGGTGTTTCTTCGGTAAAAGTCCCTTCATCAAGCGGCAGATGTCCGAAGACCTCATCGGTAGAGATGTGATGAAATCTTTTATTGTTTTGTCTGGCGGCTTCCAATAGCTTAAAGGTGCCATTGATGTTGGTTTCAACAAAGATGCCGGGATCGAGAACGGCGCGGTCGTTATGAGATTCCGCGGCGAAGTGAACAACAATGTCTGCAGCTTTAACCAGCTTATTTGCAATCTCAGCATCACGGATATCCCCTTTGACGAAGGTGTAGTTTGGGTTGTTGGCTACGTCCGCCAGATTAGCAGGATTGCCGGCATAAGTTAAGACATCAAGATTTACAATCTGGTCCTCCGGATGATGTTCAAGCCAGTAATGGATGAAGTTGCTGCCGATGAATCCCGCCCCGCCGGTGATTAATAATTTCATATAATTGAGTGATAACAGTAAAGAAAATTAAAATCAAGTTCCTCGCGTTCTTAAGTCTTGAAGAAAGAAAGGTGTTTGCCCCCTTAACTAATAAGGGAGGGCTGGAACACGAATAATAACCCCTCTTCATCTCCCTTTATCAGGGGAAGAAAAAACTGGTCGATAAAATGCACGCTAGGTGCGTAAAGATGGGAAGGTAAATGTGGATACGGAGTGCACGGGTAATAGGAAAGACATTTGAGGAAGTATGCGGAAATAATTTCATAAAACACTGGGAGCCGATACAAACTGCACAGGAAACGAGCGGAGCAATTCAGGCGCGATAAGGGAGACGACTGTACAATTTAATAAAGTAGATTGGATCAGAGCGCGTTGGTGTGGCTGATTACACCAGCTTCGACTAGTTGGTGAAAATGGTCCGGCTGGTGCTTCTGCAAGTAGTGAGCGACTTTGCCGAGATGTCCTTGCGAATAGGCGATGTGACGCTCGGAGAGATAGTCTTGCAGTTCCTTTTCTGTTTCTTTTACTTGAGATGGATCTGAGATTAGTTTCTCGATCTCCCCTATTGCGTAGCCAAAATCAGTGCGATCAATATCAATATGTAGTTCACTATGCTGGTAGGAGCGTCGGGTAGTGTTAACGGTCGCAAATGGTGCGATGTGGTTCTGCTGGAGAGCAGGCGCTAGGCCCAGCCCGGTCAGATTTAGAGCAGCCATGATCTCGTTGTCAGTGGTTAACTCAATGTATCGACGAGCAACAAAGGCAGAGTTCTTGGTGCTTGCATCTACTGGGGTCTTGAGCTCGAATTGGCCATTGCGGCAGCGCAGCCATTGATCGGACAAGGTGAGTTGGTTGGTAGCGTTGTCGTAGTAGACATCAGTGACGTTTTTTTCACTAATAAACTTTGCATCAGCCGTGATGAGCTGTTCGTTATTCTTGATGAGAGGAAACTTTATTTCGACTTCAATCATTGATTTTACTTAATGGGTAATAAAAATTGGTAAAGTTGACATTTTTTATTTTTCACACCAGGTTTTTACACACCAGGTGTGGAGAGTGGGAAGACATAGTCTAAAACGGCGTGTAGGCATGCATTTAACCCGTTCTTTACACACCGGGTGTGGTGTGGACATGGGAACACCTGGGTGTGGGCATGAGGAATAACTAAGCCTTGCGGGCAAACAAAGGGTCGCTGGGTTTCTTGATAGGGCGGGCGCTGAGCAATTGGTCCAGCTTGGCGTGAGTGTCAGGCAGGAAAGGAGCGATTTGTTTATTGACGGCTAGTAATATTTGGAAGAGCTCAGCGAGTACTTTTTGTGCACGATCTTCCTTTCCGCCCTTCATCAATTGCCAAGGTTTGGTTTCCTCGATGGTGTTGTCAGCTGTTTTGACGACAGACCAGATGACCGCCAGGGCATGATGAAATTCCAGCTTCTCAATATAGTTATCAACTAGCTTTAGGGTGCTTTTAACTTCACGAGGAAGAATTTTATTATTAGCCTGATAGTCCTGGTCGGGGGCATACTGCTGGATCATGTTGAGGGTGCGGGAGACAAGATTACCGAGACCATTAGCTAAGTCGGCATTATATCTGTCTTTCAGACGAGTATGGGAAAAATCACCATCGTTACCAAAAGGAATGTCACGCAGGAGGAAATAACGAATGGCGTCGGCACCATAGTCCGCTACCAGATCAACCGGATCAACAACGTTGCCTAGGGTTTTGCTGATTTTCTGGCCGTCGATAGTAAAGTGGCCGTGGGCAAAGACTTGCTTAGGCAGTTCCTCCCCTATCGCGTCCAGCAAAGCAGGCCATATGACACAATGAAATTTTAAGATATCTTTGCCGATTATGTGAACGTCGGCAGGCCAATAGCGTTTGAATTTCTTCTTGTCCTTGCCGTAGCCGATCGCCGAGCAATAATTAAATAACTCGTCCAGCCAAACGTAGATGGTTTGTTCTTTATCCCAGGGCAGCGGCAGGGCAAATTTTGCTGTACGGCGGGAGATAGCAATGTCTTCCAGCCCTTGTTCAATTAACGATAAGACTTCGTTACGTCTGATCTCGGGAGATATTTTTAGGGCACCGCTGGTAATTTTATCCCGCAACAATTCGCCATAGTCGGATAATCTGAAAAACCAGTTGCTCTCTTTAATTTTTTCCGGCGGCTTACCGTGGTCGGGGCAGTTGCCTTGGTCGTCTAAGTCCTCTTCTTTGATGAACGCTTCATGACCGACACAGTAGAGTCCTTCATATTCCCCTTCATATAACTTGCCTGTTTTATATAGTTTGTCGAAGAAAAGATTAACGGCGTCTTCGTGTCGTTTTTCCGTCGTGCGAATGAAATCGTCGTAGCTGATACCGAGGGCTTCCCAAGCCTTTTTAAAGAATTTGACATTTTTATCAACAAAAGCCTTCGGTGATTGGCCAGCGGCTTTAGCGCTGCCCGCTATTTTGGAGCCGTGCTCAGCTGTGCCAGTAAGGAAATGGACGTCATGGCCTTGTTGCTTGTGGTAACGGGCTAAGACGTCAGCGGCGATGGTGGTATAAGCCGAGCCGACGTGCGGCTTGTCATTGACGTAATAAATGGGTGTGGTGATGTAGTACTTCATGGAAAGGAATTGTACGGCCAAATCAAGTAATTAACAACTAAATGGTTAGATGTATTTTTGTATTATACAGGATTATATCAATGAAAACGCCCTCCATCTCACCCTTAATCCCCTCTGCCATTGGCGTCGGGAGGGCACTATCAGGGGGGGAAGGTGAGCTGAGATCACAGGTTAACTCCCTGACGTCCCCCTTATCAGGGGGGAAGGTTATGTGTTCAGCCGAAAATCGGAGGGACGGTAAACATATAGCCGAGAGCATTTTGGTGCATGAATAACTTCTAGCGGCTTGAGATCTGGAAAAGGAAAAGCATAGATAAGCACATAGCGCAGGTTAGGCAGGTGCTGCTTAGATAGAAAAGATTTCACTTTAGCCATGTGCTCCGGCATTAAGAACGCGAAGATGACGGTGGTTTCAACGGGGAGTTTCTGTCGGTAAAAATTACGCATATAAACGGTGAGCCGTTTTTGTGGTACGGACGGTTGGCCAGACTTGGCAGCTGAAGAGGAGCGGGAAGGCAGCAGGTGCAACCGGGACCAAACGATGAACCACATGATGGGCGATAATTCATAACCGACGGCTTTGGCTCCGCGCGAAGCCGCTTCGAGCAGTACACGACCATCGCCGGCGCCAAGGTCGACGATGACGTCCGAGGGACCAAGTGAAATGTGCGAAAAAGCGCGCTTGATGGCAGCCATGAAAGTGGGCGCGTATGGCGCACCGATCTTGGCGGCGTAGGCGGTCGGAAGCAAAAGGGCGAGGCCGAAGAAAATGATCCAATTTATGATGGCTGACATATGTTTTAGTAAATATAATGGACGAAATTCAAATGACAAAACCCAAATTACAAATCAATGCTGAAATCCAAATGACAAAAATATTTAACCAGATGATGAGTGCTTGGAATAAAAAGTCCCTGGTTTTGACCAGCGAGATTTGAGAATAATTACCTTGTTGAATTAGGTGGCTTTCACTTTGAGTTTACGGGTCATGGCGGCATTGGCCTTGGGAATTCGAATGGTGAGGATGCCGTTTTTTATTTTGGCTTCCGCGCGGTCGGCGTCGATTTCAACCGGCAGAATAATGGAGCGGGAGAAAGTGCCCCAGTAACACTCTTGGTAAAAGAAATTCTCTTCATCTACATCGTAACCGCGACGACGTTCTCCGCGAATAGTAACCATGTCATTAGTGATGGATACATCGAGATCATCCGGGGAGACACCGGCAATAGTGCTTTGGATAACCACGTTCGTGTCATCCTGAAAGACGTCAACGGTCAGTTGGCCTTCCTGTTCGTCGCCTTCTTTGGTAGTGTCAGCCTCGTCGTTATAATCCTCTTCCGGTTCGGTTTCGGTTTCCTCGGTTGCTTCATTTAAATATTGCTGATCGTCTTTGTCTGACTCTTCCTCAACTCCTGTGTCGATTTCTTTTTCGTGCATCGCCACCTGTTCCTCGTCGTCATCGCGATTCATGATGCGAGCGCCGGTTAGCCTTTCAAAAAATCCAGGTGTGTTTATTTTTCCCATAGTTAACGAGTTAATGATAACACAATTGATAAATGTAAACTATGCGTTGATTGTAGCACAATTGGGGTGAAGATTTTTACACAACTCGAAATTTTACGCGTTGTATTGTCTATCCCATGATGTTCACGTTATTAGAAGGAGATACTTGTAAGGGTTACTGAGAAATCCTAATGTCAAAATCCTAATGTCAAATCAAGTCCAAAGCCTAAATGTCAAAGAACTTAGAAATTATACGCTGGGCTATAAATGCCCAAAAAGATTAGTGACCTTGCAGAGCGTGGCGGCTGCGATCAATTTCGGATAGTTTCTCGGCAAGCAACGCGAGTTCTTGTTTCTTGGCTGTTATGGCTTTGGATGACGCCTTGCCCGTCATTTGCCGCAGTATTTGCTGGTATTTGGTTTGCTGAGTGATGAGGGCATTATAGTCATTGTCTAGTTTTTTAGCGGCAGCTTCGATACTGTCGGCGGTGATGTCAGAGGAACCAATACCAACCACACCACCGATAATTAAGGGGAATTTGAGGAAGCTGGAAGCGTCAGCGTCAACGAGACGGGAGTGCGTCATAGTTTGCAACGCTGGAGCAAGGTCAGACGGCTGCGAGATATATAAATCGATCACTGACTTAGTCGGCAAGTCGAGCAGACGACGGGCACTGCGGACGGTATTAATGATGTCCTGAAAAAGATCTAATGATGGAGGATTCTTGGCAGAAGCTTTGTTGGTGATCCAGGGGTGACTGATTAACAGGTCTGCGTTATTTTTATTACTCCATAATAATTCGGTGATGTGCGGCAGAAATGGGTGCATTAGAATTAAGGCGTCCCTGAAAACAGCATGAGCAACTTTAGTGTCTCCCTGCACTTTTAGTATTTCTAGATACCAATCAGCTAGGTCATGCCAAATAAAATCGTAGAGGAGTCGGGCGGCCTCACCGACTTTATACGATTCTAAATTACCGGTAACTTCGACTGCTACTTGTTGGATGCGCTGCTGGATCCAGTGGTCAGCGTATGTGGAAGGTTGGTCGCGATCTTCAATAGATTCCAGGAAGCGAGCGATGTTCCAGATTTTATTGGCGAAATTACGACCGGAGCGAATACTGACAGGATCAAATTTAATCGCTTGGTTGTCGTAGCTTATTTGATGAAGCAAGCCAAAGCGGGTGGCGTCGGCGCCATATTCGTCGACAAGTTCTAAGGGATCAATACCCGTGCCAAGACTTTTACTCATGCGCTGGCCGGTTTTAGTTAGGACGGTGGGATGGATAAAAACATGTTCAAAGGGGATGCGGCTGGCTTGATCGGGCCGCGCATATTTTTCATCCTCCATAAAATTAAGTCCGGAGAAAATCATGCGAGCGATCCAAAGGTAAATAATGTCACGGCCGGAAATGAGGACAGAAGTAGGGTAAAAAGTCTTTAGATCTGCTGTGTTGTCAGGCCAGCCGAGGGTCGCCATCGGCCATAAGGCAGAGGAAAACCAAGTGTCGAAGACGTCAGGGTCTTGCAGCCATCCGTCACCTTCGGGCGGATCAATTGAAACAACAAAGTTGCCTTCTTCTTTGGCTGTGCCTCGCGTGTCTTCCTTCCACCAAGCCGGAATGCGCTGACCCCACCAAAGCTGCCGTGAGATGGTCCAATCATGCACATTGTCCATCCAGTTAATGAAGTGTTTTTTCCAGCGAGGAGGAAAGAATTTAATTATTTCCTGCTCCGCCACGGCAGTGGTGGCGCCTTTCAACTTGCTCATGTCGACAAACCATTGGCGAGAGATTAACGGCTGGATGGGAGTGGAGCAACGATCGCAAAGAGTGATGGAGTGGCGGTAAGGCTCGGTTTTAATTAAAAGTTCAGCGGCGTCTAATTCGTTAATGATTTGGAGGCGGGCTTCATCAAGCGGCAAGTTGGCATAGGCACCGGCAAGGTTGGTGAGCCGGCCATCTTCGCCGATAACATTAATAATCGGCAGCTTGTGAGTGTTGCCTATTTCGGCATCGAGCGGATCGTGGGCTGGAGTGACTTTAACTGCGCCGGTGCCAAAGGACTGGTCGATGCGTTCATCGGCAATAATGGGGATGGGACGGTTTATAAGAGGCACGATGACCATCTCTCCTACAAGCTTTTTGTATCGTTTATCTGCAGGGTGGACAGCGATGGCAGTGTCGCCCAGCATGGTTTCGGGGCGCGTGGTAGCGACAGAAATATGACCGGGCTGGCTGGAGAAGGGATACGCGATGGTATAAAGCTCGCTCGCTTGTTCGACATGATTTATTTCGAGGTCCGAGATGACAGAGGTGCAACGGGGACACCAATTAATGATCCGATTACCGCGATAGACAATCCCCTGCTCATAGTAACGAACAAAAGCCTCCTGTACGGCTCTCATGTATTTGTCGTCCATGGTAAAAACTAACCTGCTCCAATCGCACGAGCTGCCCAGCCGCTTCATTTGTTGAATAATCTGATTACCGTATTCCTCGCGCCATTCCCAAACTTTAGCTAGGAATTTTTCCCGACCCAGGTCATGGCGGGAAATCCCCTGATTGCGCAGGCTTTTTTCGACAACGTTTTGAGTGGCAATGCCCGCATGATCGGTACCGGGCTGCCAGAGCGTCGGATCCCCTTTCATCCGGTGATAGCGGATCAATACGTCCATGATGGAATACTGGAGGGCATGACCCATGTGGAGGCTGCCGGTGATATTGGGCAAGGGCAGCATTATGGTGAAAGGTTTTTTATCCTGGCGTTTAAACGGTTGCCCGTTATTGGGCTTAAAGGCATTAGATTCCTCCCATTTTTTATAAATGGCTGGTTCGTGCTGCAATGGATCATATTGTTTAGGTAAGGGAGCCATAATATGCCAATTGGTTTCGTTTAGTTAATGGAGATTACTATTTATAATACCTTGTCGGGGATAATGCGTATATTTTTACTGTCTTACGGACAGACGAAGTTGCGTTTGTCCGGTTGGTCGCGATCTTTGTCGCAAAATGGGGTAGATAAAAAGGCTTGTCGCAGCCGTATTGATAGGAAACCTCAAAAATAGCACAAGATCAACCTGGCACGGATCGTTTTTTACGGTATAGTAAAGAGATTATGGCATATCATTTAGGAATTGGTCGTGTGCACGTGTGGAGTTTTGACGGCTTCCGAGTTAAGTCTAGATGTAATTGCAAACAAGCTAAAGGCGGTTGCCGGCCAGCTTTTGTGTTCAGTATTCCAGGGCAAGTAGGATTTCGTACTTCGTTGAATCATTTGAAGACCTGCAAGAAGCGGTCATGCAGTAAGCTCCGAAAAAAAGTTATTACGAGTATTAAGACAAAACTTGATTGGCTGTGGGAGGAAGGCAAATTATTGGGTTGCGTGCAGATACAGCCGTTGCTGTATGGTTCATCAAAAGTGATTCTAAAGAAAAGAGATTTTGAATTTGTGGCGCATCATCTAGCTAATTGCCCACAAGAAAGTTGTGCGCAATTACGGCGGGCGTTACTGCTAAAAATTCGAGACCAGGTTGGCGTGAGAAATTTTCTTAAACCGTAGGAACTGTTCCGGAGAACGCAGATAAATCAGGGCGCGCACAGGCATCAATGTCTGACCAGTCAGTCAGACGACCTGCCTGATAAGCGAAGACGGCGGGCAGTGCGATCATGACAGCGTTATCTGAGCATAGGGACAAGGGAGCAATACGCAGCGGTATACTTGTTTGTGCAGATAAATCGGTAAAGGCTTGGCGCAGCTTTGTATTGGCAGCCACACCACCGGCGAGGAGTAATAAGTGGGGCTCTCCTTGGCTGATAGCCAGGTTTGTTTTGGCGAGCAAAGAATCGATGACAGCAGCCTGAAATGAGGCAGCGATGTCGTTGACGAAGGAGGCGACCGGCTGGTCTTTAGACAACTCGCGGACTTTGTACAGGACTTCCGTTTTGAGGCCGGAGAAACTGAAATCAAGGTCACCGGATCTAAGCATAGGCCGCGTAAAAGGATAAGCGAGCGGATTGCCGGACACGGAAGCTTGGCTGATCGCCGGGCCGCCTGGATACGGCTTGTTCAGCAGACGGGCTACTTTATCAAAAGCTTCGCCGGCGGCATCGTCGCGGGTGGTGCCAAGAACGTTGTACTGCAAGTGATGATTAAGTTGGATCAACATGGTGTGTCCGCCAGAAACGATCAGTGCTAACGCGGGAAAGGTTTGGTGTTGATCGGGAATGGTAAATTCGTGGATGGGCTGGGAGCGTTGGTTAGTTGGATTTTGGGTTTTGGTATTTGGATTTACCTGGCTCATCAGAGCCGAATATATGTGTCCCTCCAGATGATGAATGGGAATTATGGGCTTTTTCCAGGAGTATGCGAGGGTTTGAGCCGCAGTTACTCCGATAACTAAGGCAGGCATGAGGCCGGGGCCAACGGTTACAGCGATAGCATCAAGCTGTGCCGGTTTTATGCCACTTTCTTTTAAAACTGTTCTTAGCAAGGACGGCAAAATGGTGACATGTTCGCGCGCGGCTACTTCAGGCACTACCCCACCGATAACGGCGTGAATATCTATTTGCGAGGCAACAGCCTGACCTAACACCAAGATGGCGTCTTTACTGTGCCGAACGATCGCAACAGCAGTTTCGTCACAGGAAGTTTCTATAGCCAGGAAATATTTATCGCTCATACCAGAGATACTGGCATATCAACCTAAATTTGTCATATTTTCTATTTTAGGTTGTTATTTTGCAATTTTCGATTTACACTTTACCCAGCACCAGAGAGCCCCACAAGCCTAAAGTGGGGATTAAAGTATATTTTTGGGCTTTCGGTGCGGGGTTTCAGCCTCATACTCCAAAAGCTCTGTCTTTTAAGTAAAAGGGGCTTTACATTGAATTTACAGCTCTATAATATATCTCTCGCCTAGAGAGAGTTTAGGGAGGATGGAGTTGTAAATGAGTTGGTTTGAAAATTGTCCCGAAGAGATCCCTTAGGGAAAATTGGTAATAAAAATTAATTAATGGCCCTATCGTCTAATGGCTAGGACAGCTCCCTTTCAAGGAGCAAATCGGAGTTCGATCCTCCGTAGGGCTACCATTTCGAAGCTAAAATTGTTTTAACGAGTGATTTCTTATCAGATTACCTGAGAATCCTCCGATATTCTGAAAGAAAGGCGATTTTCTGGTAATCGCCTGAACCTGGCAGAATTTTGCTTTCCCGGTATCTGCCTTGTGCTTGGTGCACACCGGTTCCTGCTGACTAGTAACAAGTGTCCGTAATCTCTTGCAGGAGCTTTCCCCAGTTCTTCACGTATCCGTACTCTTTGGGGTCAGCGTGAACCAGCTCCCATGCCTCATCACACTTCAGCACTTCCCCCGATGACCTCCTGACACACTGATTCCTCATCGGAAAGTAGCGAACCTCGCGGCTCGAGACCCGTCCACAGTGACCAATCATGTCGAGAAGGGCCACCAGCCTGTCCCGGTGGTGGTCAGAGTCCGTGAGGATAGCAATGTGTGCGGCACCCCCTTTCGCGGCGGCCAGTGCAAAGGCAAGCCCTGCAGGGATCTGATCCCCTTGCGCATGCTCGTCATCCTCAGGATGATACGGGTTGCCGCCAAAGATACGGTTACATCCCGCATCCCACTCCTTCGCAGGCGCGGGCATCCACAGGTCCGTCAGCACAGCATCGAAATCCTTTTCTCCACTGTGGAAGATCCTAAAAGCATCTTCCACCGTGCTAACGACTGTGACCTCGTGGTCCGCGAGCGTCTGATGTGCAGAGTCCTGATTCCACTGTGCGTCGTCAATCACGAGGACTTTCATAGCTTTTCTCCTTGTAAAGAACAGGTGGTTTGGGAGTGCCAGTTCGCTCAATGCGATCCTGACGTTGCCAATACTAGCAGAATAATTTATAATAGTCAACAATATTTGATTACTTTATATTTGTATGCTATACTGCTATGTATAGGTAAAATCCGACTACTAGACATCCAAACTATGACTTTAGAGCAAGAATTGGCTCAACTTGGCCTCAAGGATAATGAGATCAAAGTGTATATCGCTGCTTTAGAGCTAGGCGAGCCGTCTGTAGGCGATATTGAGAAGCAATCAGGCCTTCACAAGCAGTTGATCTACAACGCCGCCTCTTCCCTACAAGAGAAAGAATTGATCAGTATTCACGAAATCCGTGGGCGGAAGCGCTTTAGCGTCAGCAACCCGGCTGCTTTGGAAGAACATGCCCGCGCACGACTAGAAAAGACTCAGGAGTTGGTTCCCCTATTATTTGACCGAGCTAACAAGAAACGCGCGGCTGATAAGGTGCGGACGTATCGTGATGTAAAAGGTGTGCAGCAGTATTACTTAGAGAGCATCCGCCGGCAGCCGGAAAAATCTGAAGTGTATATTCTCGGCGTTAATAGCGAGCGGTACTTTGAGATTTTTGGAAAAGACAGCGTAGCCTATGAACGATTCGAAAATGCTCGGATCGACCGTAATATTAAGCTGAACCTATTGCTATTCGGAGCAAAAGAAGAAGAAATTGAACTGAACAAGGAGCGCCCTAATATTGATCTGCGATTACTGGAGGTAACTGTACAGGGTCCAATGGATATTATGATCTGGCACGACCACGTAGGCATGTTGTTTTATGGTGATGAGCCGTATGTACTGGACATCATTGGTCAACAAACTGCTGATGGGTTTCGACAATATTTAAACGTATTGTGGAATAAGAGCAAACAAGCGTCGGCCTAATGGGTCTATGCCGTTGCCAAGACATGCTGCAGCTCCTGATCGGATGGAACCTGATCAGGTGGGTAGAATTTTCGCGCTTCCTCGATCGTGATCACCCCTCTGTGGCGCTAGCTAATATTGGATTGTGGAGTTTTTTATTCACAACAAAACCCGCTCAACGCTTGGCTGGTGGGTTGCTGCGACGACCAGCCCAGCGTTCAACGGGCTTCAATACAGCAACTCCATGTGCCAATACAAAATAAAAAACTGTTAAAAAATAGTTTACATGGCTCCTGCGCTCAGCGCAGGTAAACCAAGCTAAGCTTGGCTCCATCGTCTAGCGGCTAGGACAGCTCCCTTTCAAGGCGGAAACAGGGGTTCGATTCCCCTTGGAGCTACTAAACAATTATAATTATGTTATTTTAGCGAAAGGAAATAGGCTAATTGTTTTGACAAGAGAGCAAAATGAAATAATTGGTGGATGATCCCATTAAACCATCAAAAAAAGTTCGAACGTCCTCTACGACGGCCAAGGTGTTTTAGTATTGTTTGGGTGCTGGTTTTGGTTGTGTTAAAATGCACACATGAAAAAAGGTGTCATGCAAAATGACATGGTTATTTACCAGGCTAAGTCTGGAGCTTTGGAGTTGCGGCAAGATTTAGAAAAAGAAACAATTTGGGCCACCCAAGGAGAAATGGCAAGGATTTTTGGCGTAAATCCTCAAGCAGTCACTCGTCATTTACAGCATATCTATAAAGAGAAAGAGCTTTCAAAAAAGGCAACTTGTTCCAAAATGGAACAAGTTCAAATTGAGGGTAAAAGGCGAGTTCGCCGTACGGTTGAGGCATATAATCTTGATGCAATAATTGCAGTGGGATACAGAATAAATTCAGTTGTTGGGACTAAATTTCGCCAGTGGGCCACAAAGATGTTGCGCCAACATATTACAGATGGTTATACGATAAATAAGGCACGTATTGTTAGTCATTATCAGCAATTTATTGAGGCCACAAAAAATATTCAGCAGTTGCTGCCGGATGGCGCCACTATAGATACGTCAGATGTTCTTGAGCTGGTTAATCTTTTTGCGGATACGTGGTTATCTTTGGAGGCGTATGACAAGAATGTACTACCCACCAAAGGCACAACGAAAAAGCGCGTAGAACTGACGGCGGAAACACTAGCGGCTAGTTTAGCAGAACTAAAAGTTATGCTCACCCAAAAAGGCGAGGCGACTGAACTGTTTGGTGCCGAGCGTGCTGCTGGCAGCGTGGTGGGTATTGTCGGCAACGTGATGCAATCGTTTGGCGGCAAGGATCTTTATGAAACCGCGGAAGAAAAAGCGGCGCATTTGCTATACTTCATAGTTAAAAATCATCCTTTCACTGACGGCAATAAACGCAACGGTGCATATGCTTTTGTGTGGTTCTTACACCAGGCTAGAATATTGGATACTAAACGCCTGACGCCGCCCGCATTAACGGCACTGACGATTTTAGTGGCGGAAAGCAACCCAAGAGATAAAGAGAAGATCATTCATCTTGTTTTGACTCTCTTACTTGGTGCTAAAAAGTAGGAATGTAAATCGTCATTTCATTCAACCGCTCAAAAAAAGTTATAACGTCCTCTACTACGGCCTACAAAAAAATTATAATTATGCTATTTTAGCGAAAGGAAATAGGTTAATTGTTCCGACAAGAGAGAAAAATAAAATAATAGGTGGCTGACGCCTTAATCCGTAAAAAGAACTGCTGTTTGGCAATTCTTTTTAATTACGCGGCTTCGCCAGAAGTTGCGTGACAAGTTCGTTCTCTTTGAAGCCTTTCTAACATTGGGTGTTGGAAGCCTTTAACCACTTTAGCATTTTTAGACAAAAAAAATCCCCGCCGACTCACCGAAGTGAATCGAGCGGGGTGTTTGGATTACTTGCCACGAGCGCTGGTGTAGACTGCGTAAAGCGCGACGCCGGCAAGGATGACAATGATCACCGTCTGTTTAGCCTGAGGACCGAGCAAGTTGCCCACCGGGTCAAAGCCAGTGATGAGCAGGATGAGCGCGATGATTGTTAGCGGAAGCATCCAACACAGGTCACCTCAGAGTTTCTCAAAACCTTTCTTCTTGTTATTCATCGTCTTCCCTTTTTAGTTTGAGGTAAGGTTGTTGTATTTTCCACATAGCATTGACCACAGCAAGCCATAACGTAGTCGTTGTTTTCTATGCCACGGCATGAGCTTGCGACGGACAGTGTCGTAGTACCAGCCACCGAGTACGCGAGGCGTGAGTAATCGAACAAACTCTTTGAAGAACGGATCTGCTAACAATTGATGGCTTATCAAGTTCCCATGTGATGAGAGAATCACTCTGGAGCATTCAGAGAGATTTGCTCTTTCCAGATAAGCCCCGAGAAGCTTTTTGGCCAGATCCGGCCGCATGGTGTTGCAGTACAGCCGATGGTAGAGATACGACAAGTGGTCGTACTTTGGGTACCAGCCAGCAAACTCGTTGTCCGTGATGACCAATTGCCCGTCCGGCGTTCGCCAGAAGTTTTTGACCTCGAATGCGCCGTTGCCCAGAACTGCAGCATCCATATTAAGCAGTCCTTTCTTCTGCCACCGACGCATACCATGCGGCGGTGAAGGCAACGATGGCAAACCCAACGCATCGATTGTTTGGGGATGCACTTGCTCCAAGGCGATGAGTGAATTGATCACGGCATTGAAAAGTCGGTTAAACCGCTTATCGTTCATTTCGCGGGCGATTCGCTCAGATTCCCAGTCGACGATTGGTACACCGTTGATGTACTCCATAATCACCCATGCTACTTCATCCTGAAATGGTTGCTGGTTGATGTTAGTCGCGAAGATGCGAGGTGAGGTGAAGGGAAAGGCAGGGTCTTCTTGGCGTAGTCGTTGAATAGCTTGCGACCACCACACTTCCCGGCGCATGCCATTCAGCATGTCTGGCTCGTCGAGATCGCCACGCTTGGCAATGGCCAACTTGGCGTAGCAGAGTTCACCGTTGTACACAATCTGTGCGCCTACATGACGTTGTAAGCTGGTAGTCCAATCTGCCTGAATGACACAGGCGCCTTGCTTTTCCCACTGATCGAGAATGAATTGGTAAGGAGCAGAGAGAATCATTATGTGCCTCCAGAAAAAGGGTTTTGGTCGTTTCGGTATTTCTGTGCCGAGGTTGACACAGACAACGTATAATCCTATATTATGGTGTCTTCGTCAAGCGCGGCTCGACGAAGCCGCTCTTTGACAATCAGCAAGTCAATTTTCAAAACCCCAATACTTGAAAAGAGGTGTCCCTTGGGTACAGAAACGATTGGTTTGATTTCTGGACTACTAGTCATCGTGAGTATTATTCCATACGTCATCAGGACGTGGCAGGACAAGATTCACCCGAATCTGACCAGCTGGTCGCTTTGGGCATTGATCGGATTAGCATTACTGCTGACCTACAAAAGCTCTGGAGCTGGCTCAAACATCTGGCCGGCGGTGTTTGGATTCACAAACCCGCTTCTGATCACTCTGCTTGTATTAAAGAAGCATGGCCGGTGGACCAAAATGAACCGAGTTGAAATTGTCTGTCTAATACTCGGTATTATCGCTCTTGCGATATGGGTTGTCGTATATGATAGACAGGAACTGGCGCAGTATGCGTTGTACTTGGCGATTGCCGCCGACATTTTTGCGGCGATCCCTACCTTTGTGTTCGTATGGACGCAACCAGATGGTGACCGTCCGTTCGCATGGGTTTTCTTCGCTATTGGATATGGCTTGGCCATTTTCGCGATCACCGAACACACATTCGCGAACTATGTGTTGCCTCTCACAATGTTCTTGGCAGCATTGAGTGTGGCATTACCCTTGATTCTGTACCGGTGGAGGGAAAAAATTCCGTTGTCGGAGTGGATTTAACCTGACCTTTTTTCAGCAAGGAGCCTAATATGACGAAACCACTACTGACCCCGAAGTACCTGACGAAAAAAATTGCACAGCAAGCTGTTGAAGTTGCCGTTTACGCTGTGCTTAGGACGGCACCGCTGATGCACAAGGTCAAGCGATACCACTGTCACATAGTGATTTTGGTGCCAGGAATGGAAGATGCCCGCGAAGCTGATTATCCGGACTGGCCGAACTACCCCCTCCAACCCGTCTCGCTTTATGAACGGAGTATCGGGGACATGGGTGCATGGGAACACCAGTACGACAACATCGCTCGCTGCAAGGCACTGCAACTGTGGACTGATCGCAACGATGATCGCACTAGTCCCATCCCACACCTGCTCTTTTCAGGTGATACTCCCTACTGGGGAGGCGTCAAGCGGCGTGGCATGGTGGTTACCTGTTCTGGTGTTCAGCCGTGGTTCGATAAGCTTATCTCCGGTATCGTCGCCGACACCATCGTCGCTTTGGCGCACGATGCGTACGAGAATGACCCGGAAGTGAAGCAAGGCGTTGATTTTCTGAGTTGATCGGGCCAACCACTGTCCTTTCTTGAGCCACCCCTTGAGATATTTCTCGATGTGGTGGTTTTTTCTTGGCTGGGTTCGACACAGACTGCGGCAATGGCCATACTTGGCTTAGGACCTATACAGCGACTGCCGTGGCGCGTGTCTCCAGTGGGCCATTCGACGAATTGCGGCTGTTATGGGGTTCCAGTTTCTTAATAGTTGGGCTACGTAGAAAATATCTCTAAATAAAGACACTTTCTTGCTGCCTTGAGGGGTGATCAGAACCGGATTGGGTATGGATGGTTTTGTATTTGCCAGTGAATATCAAGATGCTATCATGCAATGACCTGTTTTTTGATGGCTCTTTTATTCAAGGAAACAAAAATGCCGAGCAAGGGAGCAAAGAAAGAAAAGAAGGTAAAGACCTTTGTGGAGCTTTACCTTGAGGGAATTGGCGAAGCGCCATTGTTGAGCCTTGACGATGAGGTTGACTTAGCAGAGCGCGCCGAAGCCGGAGACGGCGAAGCAAGACAACAGCTCATCAAATCTAATTTGAGGCTTGTTGTTTCAATCGCCAAGAAATATGTGGGCAAGTCGTTGAACCTGACACTCTTAGGACTAATCCAAGAGGGTAATCTGGGACTTATTCGCGCCGTTGAAAAGTTTGAGTGGCAAAGAGGCAACAGACTTTCCACCTACGCAACCCACTGCATAGAAGGAGCGATTAAGCGAGCTTTACGGTACGACAAGCGTGGCGCCGTTGCTGTGTTTTCACTGGACGACTCTGTCGGTAACGACACTGACACCCTGCATACTCTCGTAGGCGATGCAAAAGCCGCGTCTCCAAGCTTGGAAGCCGACAGGAGTTTTCTCTATGTAGTGTTTGACGAGGTGTTATCCGAACTGGAGCATAAGGAGCAACAGATTATCAGGCTGGCTTTTGGCCTGGATGATGGAAGCGCACATACTGATAAGGAAATCGCGACCAAGCTCAATATTAAGAAAGAGAAGGTCCGTCAAATCAAGGAACGGGCATTACGTCGGCTAAAGAACCACAAGCGGCTTATGAAGTTGTTATAGTTACCAATACCCTGCTTTTTGCGCGGGGTTTTTTTGAGTGCATTTCAAAATAACAATCAGCAAGTACCTGGAATGTAAATCGTGGCATCGTTAAACCGCTCACAAAAGTTATAACGACTTCTTCTTGGGCCTGCAATTGCGATAATAAACAAAGTATAAAAAAGACCGCAAGGCAAGCACATTCATTTGGGTGAAATAAAAAAATCCCAGAATGGTAGATACCAGACTGGGGGTGAAATAAAAGAATTGGCTATTAGAGACCCAGGCGTGCTTGGCGAATCTGATGGACGCAACCGGCGACTTCACGCATAAAGCTTTCAACGGGAAGGTTGGGAGCGGCGTGGCCGAAGGTTGTGACCGTGAAGCCGTGAGGTCCGAGCAGTTTCCAAAAGGTCTCGTCCTGGGCCATGCCGTAGGGGGCGCCGGAGGAGAGAAGGATGGATCCAGGGGCAGGATTACTTATCAGCCATTCGCGAATGGTGTCTTCGGTGTTCGGCCGTATCGGCGGATAGCCTTCTATGCCGGAAGGCTTCATGGGTGCGTCTACGAAGGTCACGGGCAGGGCACGGAGTTCCGGCGGCATGTCAACCTGCTCCCAAAGCCAGCGCATCATGTCCAGCTCGGTTTCCAGCTTCATCTTGTGCCAGAGATACAAGCTCGGGGCCAGAACCTCACGCAATACTTCATCTTCGCGATCGAAGCCATCGAAGTAGGCGTGGGGCTCGATGCCGATGGCCTTGCAGCAGGCCTCGTAGCCCTCCTTGTCCGGTTGTAGTGGTCGTTTACCACCGAAGACGATGGTTTTTTCCCATCGTACGCCGTCTTCCCATGCCCTGGCGAGATTGTTGAGACGAGCAACAGCTCTGATCACGAGTGCACCAGGCCACGCAGCGTAGGCGCAGACTTTTTCGTTGGGCTGGGTTTTTTCCATAAAACCGCAGGTAGATAGGTGTTGCTTGATGCGATCAGTCGAACAGGCGACTTCTACTTCCTTGAGTTCCCAGCGTTCCAGCGGTTGGCCGTCGGGAGTTTTCTGAAAGAATCGCTGTTGCAGAGCATCATCGATGGTGGAAAGGTCGTCACCCGGGATTTGCACATCGCGTAAAAAGAGAGTGAAAACTGAGGTCGGACGATTGTGGAGATCAAATAGTAATGCCGATCGACGCATGGTAGATACCTCCGCATGCGAGAGTGAGAAGAAAGTTGTCAAGGCACAGCTCCCAGATTATCCAGGAACGGTGAACAATAGATAACTATTAGTATTATGTCAATTTTAAAGCCACCTCTGGGTTCGGGAAGCTTGCTGATATCCCTCTGCCTCGCCCAGCGAAGCCTTAGGGCGAAGTTGGGATAAGGCGGGAAAGGGGGGCTATATTTCTGGCCGTTGGCGAAAAACCCTTCTAACTCCCCTTATCAGGGGAGGATTGACCGTGAATTTACAGGTGCTGGCGACAAACCTCTTCCGCCTGCCTGAGGCAGGCCTGCAGGCGGGGCCCGCCGCAGCGAGGTTCGCCTCGCCCTGATGGGCGGCTAACTCCCCTTACCGCGTCCCTCCGAAGCCATTCGGCGAAGGAGGATCAGGGGAGGAGCACTAAATCACTGTCGGTTGGTATTAGTCCCCTTTTGATACGTGTTTTGGCTATACTGCCTTGAATGCTGTATTTTATAAATATTACTTTTAAATGGTCGATTTATGCGTCTTACTATCCTGGGGTCCGGCGGGATGATGCCAACAAAGAACCGATATCCGGCGGCTTACTTAGTGGAGGAAGGAGACACTAAACTGCTGCTGGATTGCGGACACCTTACTTTAGCCAGGTTAATTGAGCGAGATATCAACATGCATGACATCACCGCGGTGGGTATCACGCATTTTCATGCTGATCATTTTTCGAATCTGTTGCCGCTAATGCAAGCGCTCTGGGTGGACGATATGATATTACAGAAGGAGCACAAACGACTGACTGTTTTTGGGCCGAGTACTTTAGAAGAGCGGTTTAACAAGTTGCGTGAGGTGATGTGGCCGGAACCGAATGAATCCTACGGCGTAGAATTTGTAGAAGGTATAGTCAACCGAAAGGTAGGCAGTTTGGTGCTGGACACATTTGATGTGCAGCATGTGCCATGGTTTTCAAGTGTTGGGTATAAGGTGTCGACTGGCGGATTGTCTCTGGTTTATACCGGTGACCTGAGCGGCGAGCAAGGAAAGGAATTTGAAGATAATGTTCGAGGGGCTGATTTGCTGCTGATTGAGGCTGGTGCAGTGCAGCCGTCTAAAACGCACTTAACAGCCGAGCAAGCGGCACAGCTAGCACAGCGCTGCAGCATCAAGCGCGTAGTTCTAACCCACGTGCGTGATGACCAAGCAGCGCGGGTGAAAGCTGTTATTGCCAAATATCCCGACCTAATGACACTGGCCGAGGATGGAATGATGGTGGATGTTTAGAAGACAAGAAACGATTAATGGCTCATAGCGTCGCAGTTAACGGAAGAAATGAGAAAATGTGTTGATGGAAAGCAGGTTTAGGTGTATTAATAGGCTGTTCTTTTCAGAGGTGTACAAATTGTTACTTGGGAATAATTGAAGGTAAAACCCTAAATTAGACTGGAGGACAACTGTGACTGCACAAGCTTATGGTTCGATCATTACGGAAATTGGTGAGGTATCTATTCCAGATGACGTGACGACAGAAAAACTAATTCGGGCCGGTAAATACAGTTATGTTAATCGGGACATTACCAGCGAGAACTTCCCTATCACCTGCTGGGGCGCACGCAAACTCTTTCTTATGCAACTGACCAAGGAAGCTGAATGCTACAAAGTGCAAAAAGAGGTGATGTCCTTGGGCAATAAAAGACTGGCTTTAACCGGGGATTTGCTGGCTCTAGGCGCACATGATATTTTTCGGGAAGTGATGAGAAGGGCAGCCCTTGTGATCTGCTTGGGTTCTGTGCACAAGGTGAGAGATTGTCCGCGTGCTCTGTTCCTTTTTAATAGGGGCAATGCTGTCGGCCTTGATCTTAAATTCTTCTATGACAAGTGCCGAATTGACTATCGTGTGCTCCTGGTTGATGCTCCCCTGCCCAGCAAATAGGGTCAGTTAACGCACTAACACCTGATAATGAACATTGGTAACCTATGAGTGATGGCAGCATCACTCTTCTTTCTGGGCAGCTCACGAGAGTGGTGAAATGCGTCAGATGAGAAGATTGTTTGATCTTTAACAGGAGAATACCAATTTTGCTGCTTAGCAAAATTACCTTGGATGATATTCCCCTCTTTAAAGTTTTAAGCGAGCCAGGAACAATGTGGACACTTGTTTTTGGGGATGAGGTCATACCAACCGACAGTGATTTAGTGCCTCCCCTGATAAGGGGAGGCAGGGAGGGGTTACATGGCTAAGAAAACTCCCTGAATCCTTGCCTACCGGCAGGCAGGCCCCTTATCAGAGGGAAGTAATCAACGTCGTTTGGTATCAGATATTATCCTTCTAGTTAAAAAAGGAGATAAACAGGTTGGTTTATCTCCATGAGGAGGATCCAAGAACAAGATTAGTGGTGTTCAGGAAATGCGGATGCTGTCGGCGGACGGAGTGCCAAAATCGGGATGTGCTTGTTGCCCTGAACCGCAGTCGAGGCTAGGCACCCGGTCAAGGCGCAGACCAATGTTGGGGACCTGATTATCATGGTAGCTGGTGCCACAAAGATCGAGGGAGTGATCCTGAAGAACAAAGGGGAACAGGATGCAGTGGATGATCCCATACCAGACGGTATACGGAACACGGTCTTTTTGTTGAATTCTTCGGAATGAATCGCTTGGCTTTTTATTGAGATATTCCCGTCCGTCCTCTACATCAATAAGGAGGTGAGCCTGCTGCCATATTGGTACCTTATCGGCTAGAGACTCCTGGTGGGTGAGACGGTTAAGGCCTGCTGTACCATCGATTGTGACGAGGCGCATAAGAGCACGCCAATCAGGGTTTCCAGGCCGACGCGGAATGACAAGAAATAGCTGCGGCTCTTGGGGAATGAGCTCACACAGCCGGCTGATGTCTGTGTCCAGCAAATCCAGGCCAACATCTTTGAGTTTCCATACCTGGTAGGCGAAGAGTGCTTCGGGTGTGGGTTGAAGGGTTAAAGGCTGCAGACTGTGGTATTGGCTCACGGTAATGGTCGGACGATCGATGGCTGTGGACATGGCATCATCCTTTCGAAAACATAAAATGCGTTTGGTTGCGAAAAGGACAAAGGTACGACTCACGTATATTGCTATAGCAGGCGCTTGGATGTCAATGATGAACTTATTAATAGATAATCCTGGCTACTTAGATATTTGATTTTCAAGGGCTTGGGTGATATAAAGTGCTGTAGTTTGAAATTGGGTTTGTTCTTACTTAATTTGGAAACGGCGTTATTTACATGGGGAGCTGAGCTATGCGTATTATTGTACAAAAAGTGGTGGGAGGATTTAGGGCACGATGCGAGTCTGATCAGGAATGGAGTGACTTAGGAAAAACAATGTTAGAAGCAGTCGGAAAACTGGTTCATGATTCACCGAGACGGTTTGGTAATGATTGGATTGTTTGGCTGGAAAATAACAGGAATTTATGTGGTGGCGGGTTTGCTATTGGGCATCTTAGGCGGCTATCTGATTAGCCGGCTTAAGATGGAGCGATATGTGGAGAGCTTTATTAAGAATAAAGGGGAAAGAAATGAGTCAGGCGTAACGATAAAGAAATTTTCTGGAAAGGTTCTGAAATTGGTATCTCAGGAAGCATGGTGTATTACTAAACAGGTAACACCGTACGTGCTAGTTGGAGTGGCGATTGGCTCAGTTATCCATGGTTATGTGCCATTAGGTTTTTTTGAAAAATACGTGAGCATCGACAATCCATTGGCTGTGCCGATAGCAGTTTTGATAGGCGTGCCCTCTTACGCCAGTGCACATAGTGTGATTCCGATCATTCAACCACTAGTAGACAAGGGTGTGCCGCTGGGAAATGCGTTAACGTTTATGATGGCGACGGTGGGATTATCTTTGCCGGAAGCATTGATGCTCAAGAAGGTGATCAGGCTGCCCCTTTTACTAAGTCACCATCCGTAAATAACTTAACCATTTCTCGCCCACTATGCGCCAATCTACGACTTTTCTTCCAGCCTTCGCCAAGGCTACGGCCGGCAGGGAATAGTGTCGTTCGGCATAATTGGTATTGGATATACACTGAATGCTGTTTTGTAAGGATATATGAAATATATATTAATTAGCCTGAGGCTTAATACAGTCATAATTATCATGGGTGTTGACTACTTTGCTTTGTAGTGCCATAATAAGCTGTTCTGAAATGTGTCATGCAATGGACAGAATGTTCTTTGAAAAGGAAGTAACGTGGATACAAATGTAGATGGCAGTTGCGCTGTGGCCATGGTAAAGGAAATAAGATTGCCTTGCCAGCCAAGTCAAATAAGGATTTGTAAGTGGTCGTTCCCCTATGTGTCGTTTCATACGCCCAACGCAGAAGAAGCCGCCACTCGACTCCTTCATTTCTCCAAAAAACAAGGACGTTGGGTAAGTGTCACATGGAGGGAGTTGCAACAGATGGTTGTACTGGAGAAGTTAAAGTCGCCTGCAGATTCTGGGAGTGGCATCTTTCAATTTGGTGATGCTTTTGTGCGGACTGGGATTAAGGAGTTGGTTCGATCAGGTTTTATACAAACCCGCATAGACGCTGGTGAAGAAAGTTTTTTTCCGTCACACAAGCTCATTAGAATGATCAAGCAACTGCAAAAGATCCAGGATTAATTGGCACTGACGTTATTATCCATAAACTAAACTCGGGTAACTTGTGTTACCCTTTCTTCTTAGCTCCGTACTAATACGAGGCTGGGATAAAATTATGCCGTTCGTTACAAACCAGTAAAAATTCCTTCTTGCTATGCGTAGATGCCTATAAATAGATGGGGAATATTGCATATATTAAACCATGTATGTATATAAACCTGTGTTTTAGAAACACTCCCAGGAAGATTATACATAATGGCGTGTAAATCATGCCATGAAGGCAAAGTTGATGCGGCACTTGAATATTTAGCATTGTGCTGCTATTTTCAGAGAGTTCTAGTTAGCAATTAGTTGCTCTTTGGCGTCTCTAATGGGTGATGTAACCTAGGAGGTTCCCAATGTTTCAGCGCGATATCAATGTTCTGGCTCTGGTAAAAGGTAAGGAAAGGTATGTCTTCTTGTTTGATGATGACAACCGAGTTGAGGCACTTCGCGTACTAGGTAGATTCGCCAGAAACCAAGATTTAAGTTTTACCTGGTATGATGCGGCGGTACTTAGCCAGAAAATTCGTCAAATAGTGCCCGTAAAGCATAATGAGACGACTCGTATATTCAAGCTTCCGCGTGAAGGCTATTAGTAGGTGTCAACCATTATTAATAAAGCATTTCACTCCCCTTTCTTTCGTACGGATTGGGGTTTTTCTTTATTAAGAAGGGTGGTGAGTTGAAAAAGTGTTTAAAATAAAATCCGCAGAGGAATGGTAAAATTCATGCGGGGGTTGGCGGTTAGCTTAAAGAAAGATGGGCGCACACCTCTGGTAAGTGTTTTAGAACATGGTGGGCCAAGAAAGACTACTGCGGAGCGAGTTGGTCATCACAGGGAAGCAACTGCTTGGCTGTCTGCAGGTTAACAGCAATGGTGATGATCGTGGTAAACCGTAAATGGTTCAGTATTTCACAAACATGTTCGCTGAGGGAACATAAAATCAGTTTTCCTCCTCTGTTACGGGCTATATTACCGACAATTATTAGCCAATTTGTAAAGTGAGAGGAGATCATCATTACGTTGCGAAGATCAACTATAACGTCGCGAACGTTAGTTAGATCTAAGTCGTAAAATTGTTGCTCCACGGACACGGCTTGTTCTTCCAAGAGACGACTGCTATCGGCGTGGTAGATTAACAGTTTGTTATCACGTTCTTTTATGAACACGGCAGAGCACCTTTTAATGTGGGTTGGGTTAAAGAACAACGACACAACATATTCCCGCAAATATAGTTTTTTGGCAAATCGGATTTCAAATCCAAATTGCCAAAACCAAAATACCAAATCAATTATACAATCTAAATGCCAATATATGGTCTATATAGACTGTTGGGGGGTTCTATGGAAGTCACATTATGAAATGCCACAAATATAGTGACGGGCCCTGTCGGCGCTGCACCCCCACCCGACGGCTTCGGCCTGCCAGGCGGGCAGCCTCTATTATTCCGCCTATGCTCTGCTGTGTAGTGGCCCACGCATGTCGCAGGCGTTGATTAAGAATTATGCGGTAATTTCAATAAGAGCAAGAATAGGATGGCAATGTTAGTGCGGGTCTGCCTGCCGGTAGGCAGGGTTCCTTTTTTCTCAAAATTCGTTGCTTGCTGGTAAGATAGCATGAGTAGAAGGAAATAATACCCTCCTACGCCCTTCGACAAGCCTGCCTACCGGTAGGCAGGCTCAGGGCTACGGAAGGGTTATTTTTCTCTCGCAAAACCGTGATCCTGCTGCACAGCACTCACTCTTTGCGGATGCTATCTACCCCAGCACTAAACATGGCGATTTATTCACGGCGCTACGCTACGCGTAGCGCGAGTGATGATGGAGTTTAACTAGTATTGATGTCATGGCTAGTAGAACGGCCATGTTAGTGCGGGGTTCTTTTTTTCTCAAAATTCGTTGCCCGCTAGGCGAGCTGACTCATTTTGGAAAAAAAGAAAAAAGTGCGGGGGGCCGCACTGGATAAGAACAGATGCAGCAGGAGCGAGAATTGCTGAATTATTTGGAGTTCTTAGCCGACTGATGCTCCAGATGCTTGATCTTCATTTCAATCTCGTCAAATTTGGCTAACAAGACATCAAAGTTGTCATGTCGGCGTACTTTACGGTTGGGCTGGGATGGTCGGTCGTGGGCAATATCTTTCAAATCGATAATCAATTGAGCGCGTCGACGTTTAAGTTGCTGCAATTCCTTGTGTTGAGTCTTTTGATCTTTTGTGCCTCTTGCCAAGTTTTGGTTAGAAGCCATGGCATTCTCCTTGTGTGAAAAGTACAAAAAAGTTTGAGAAAAGGAGCCTCTGTTCTTCAATTAAAAGCTGCCAATATTGGCAATGGGTTGCAACTGTTTGTCGTTAGACTTATGTCACAATCGAGTAACAAAAAAGCCTTCTAAATAGAAGGCGGGGCAAAACAGACAATAAGCTAAGCACGAACCACTTTGATTATTTGTCTTAACATCCAAGCAAATCGGATGGTGTAGACAATCTCAGTGATGGCATAGGGTAGCATTTTAATATGCCACCTGATACCGACAAGTGGGTGGAGTAAACGCCACCGATTGCGAGCGTAGCCAAGCCAAAAGTCATTTAACCAGCGTCTGGACATGTGCTCGCCAAAGGTACGCATAAACCAGTCACCGATGCCGCGAAGCTGGCCAGTGACAGCGATCTTTTTTTCAGTTAGGCTGCATTCTGTTTCCAGTTCAACCTGCTGAAAAGTGTAGAAGGCCGCCAGACCGTACCCGAGATAACGCAGGTGACGCCAGATTTCCTGGATGAGATACCGTCCAAATGACAGAGGGCGTGCGTTAGGGCGACGATCTCGGTAAGAACGAAAGCGGTAAAAACCAGAGAGCATGGGATGAGAATGCTCGACCTTAACAGACCACCAGTACCAGAGGTGAACCAGAAGTAAGCCCCAACGAATGGATCGGTCAGTGAATCGCTGACGAGCTTTAATCATATTGGGGATCCGATAGAAGTGGCGCCAGGCAGCCTGGAAAGTGGCTTCACATTCTTGACGGCTCATACGAAGATCGTGGTCTGTGACACAGTGAAACGAGTCGTAATTGTTCATGTCAGGATCAAAATTTTGGCCGCTACAAATCAAGTTAATCCAGTCTTCACTACCGGGGATCGGACCACGGATATAAAAACTGACATGGTCCGCACCAAAGGCCATGAGCTGGTCGATGTCTTGCTGTACCGACTGGGGTGTGTCAAAAGGAAAACCAATCATGTAAGCAGCATGAACAATAATGTTGTGCTGGTGACACTTGGCGCACAGAGTTGATAGGTCACGGCCGACATTATGTTTTTTCCCAGCGGCTAGGAGATTTTGCTGGTTAAGAGATTCAACACCAAAGAAGATCATGTTACAGCCGGCCGCAGCCAGTTGTGGTAGCAATGTCTCGTCTTGAAGACAAGCATCAATATCAGCCTGAATCATGAAGGTAATCCGTAAGCCCTGTCGGCGTAAATCGCTTAAACCGGCCAGGATTTGCTGGCGATATTTATTGCGGGCAAAATTGTCACCTGTAATAAATACCCGTGCTCGTCCATAGCGATCACATAATTGTCGGAAATAATCAAGGACAATGGACGGTCGGCGACAGCGTATTAAGCGGCCTTGAATGGTAATGACAGAACAGAATTTGCAATGGAAGGGACAGCCGCGAGATTCATTGAGAGGCACCAAGCGACGGGAAAAATATTTTATCGCTGGTCCGGTCAATGCGGGAAGCGGTGCGTTGGTAATATCTGGTTGACCACCGCGGTAGAGGACTTGGGGCTGACCGTCAAGAATATCGCGCAAACATTGCTGCCAGGCGTCGGTGCCGTTCGGATGAGGCTCTGCTTCACCGTGGAAGATGATAACTCCCTCCTTTTGCAGGGACTGGATTTCCGGCGGCATTTGGTGTGGGCACGGAATTGGTCCATTGCCACGATCCTTAAGTCCGTCCAGCATGGCGGTAATGGAGCCGGTAACATGCGATCCACCAATAACACAGATAGCGCCTCTCTTTTGCCAGAGATGGATCAGGTCTACAGCGCGAGGAAATTGATGCGACTGGACACCGACGAGGCCAACAATCAATTTGATTTTAATCCTGCGACAGCTATACCAAAGGCAGCAAATACGCCAGATCCAATAAAACCAGGCTATGGAGAGTTTTTGCCAATAGATGCTGTCTTCAAAGGTTTTTACAGTAACCTTGTCGCGCTGGAAAGTACTCCTAACGAGCGCTTGGTCAGTCAGCATGGCTACGGTACTGAGGCTAGCAGTGGTGATGACTCCTTTAAGATAACGGTGGACAAAGCCTTGATCGTCATATTTAGAAGGAGCTATCAGCAGCATAGCAATGCGGCGTTGCGGTTTTTTATTCATGGTTTGCTCCAATTGTCTGAATTGATTGACGAAGAACAAAAATCTTTACAGGCAACGAGCTTGTTAAAGATAGTTAATAAATGCCAAAAGCTAGGCAATTGGTCAAGTTGAAACCAAGGAAACGACAGGCCAATTTGCTAGTGACTGAGGGAGAGTTACAAGAATAGTTTTTACGGGAGAGGGTCAGCAGGGGTACGCCCTTCTAATTTTGACACATCTGGTGGATATAGATCAGGCAATTGAGGCAGTTTTTCGTCCCTATGTACACCTCCGGGGTGGACAAAGGGAATAGACTAATTAACCCTTGTTAGCCGCTTTAACTTCGGGAAATTTATCCGCTGATTGATAGTTACTGACAAAGTTTTGCTCGCGGATTGTTTTGCCATTAAGCATGACATATTGGGCGATGGCGGCCGTTAAAGTCCCGTCGGGCTTTTTAGACGTAATAAAGGGACCGTTGATGCGAATAGTGCGGCCGGACTTTTTGCCCAAGAATTCGAAGGTAACTTTAGTACCAGAAATTTTGGTGGTGATATAGACCGGATGGCCGGTATCATTGACGAATCTGAAATCAGGTGCCGGCTGGTAAACGGTCGCGTCATAGCCGGGCTGGCCGTAATAAGCGACGGGATAGGAATGATTGCGACGGCTGGTGATTTTCATGCCTGATTCCATGGCGCCACGAAAAGCAGTAGTAGAGATTTGGCATATTCCCCCACCATATTCTGGCGTAGTAACATTGTCCTTGATAACCAATTCTGGCAAGTAACCGTTGGCGGCGGTGACGTCACCGAGATAGTTATTAAACGAAAATTCTTCATTAGGCATAATAACCAACCCGTCAAAACGCTGCGTGCCCACTATTATGTTATGCACGCGATTGGCGGGAGAGCCAGCAAAATTGGTTTCACCGCGGGCCAATAAATCCGGGAAAGATAGTTTAGTGAAGTCGCTGGCGGAAAAAATGGACGGGCGCTGTTCTTTAAAGGGCACGATAGCACTAGAACGGCCACTTAATAAGGCACTGCGAATGGCGAACGATGTTTTATCTCCGTCAACAATGGTTCCCTTGCTGCCAGGCCTGATCAGGTGAAGATTTCCATCCACGTACTTAAAACGACTTTGTTGTCCTAGCTTATTTACCTTAGGAGAGACGTAAACATTGAGATAGTTATAAATAGCACCGGGGCGAAGTTGCAACTGCGTGGCACTTCCCGCAACCTGGGTTTTGAACCATTTGGTGACTTCGGTGGATGAAGCGGTGAACTTCTTTTGACCTGCGACAAGGGTAAATGGGCGGGATTTGGCGGTGGTGACGCGGGATGATTCAATAGTGACCCAGCCGGTGAGATTGGCGGCATGAACTGACACCGGAGCTAATAGGATTAAGGCCAGGAAGATTGAAATGTAGGGTTTTAGATGCATGGTTGTAGTTTATACAATATTTAATAAATTCGAAATGCTAAATTGTTAAATTCGAAATCCTAAACAAATTAGAAATACCAAATGACAAAATCTCAAAACACATTATTGACGACAGAATTTGAAAGTTATTTCCGTCTGGAGTACAGTCGGGGTGTTCTTTGACAATTTGACATGGACCTTATTTTTGCTTCGATGCTTGTGTTTTGTTTTTTAACTCAAGCATACGGAGCAAAAAATGGATCAGGAATTAGTCGTACTGTTGCGCAATTACCAACCGGCGAACGATTTGACGAGATCTATTGAAGTCGAACAATGCGATGATTGGCGCCAATTGATCGTGTGGTGGAGAGGACTACATGACCATTCGACTTTCCACCAGCGAGTAAAAGCGCGAATAACGCAGCTAGTGGCCAATATCAATGATTTCGAATGTCTGCTGCGGATGTGGAACGGCGCTTACGCGCAATCATTTCCGCGATACCTGATTGAAGGACAGATGGAACAAGTGCTAGCGTCCATAACCTGCCTTGATACATTAATGGAGTGGCGGAAAAAGACTTGCCGTGATTCCATACCGCGTTACGTGCTAGAGAACCAGATGGCAAGACAGTTGCCCATCTTGCTACCTGATATTAGCGATTGGGATAAATTGGTAGTTATGTGGAAGATGACATCTAAGGACTCGGCTGCCAGCCGGCTGATTGAGAAGAGAATGGAGAACATCTGCCGGGATGTGACAAGTTGGAATCGCTTGAGGCAAATGATTAAAGCTGTTCACCGTGATACTGCACCGAGTGAATTAATCGAGGCACGGATGCTGGTAATATTGCCAGGGTTACTGATGAACGCTGGATGGGATGATCTGGTAGGAATGCGTCAGGATGTATGGCCAAGTACGCGGCCCGGTGATTTGATAGAAAACCGGCTGAAAGAGCTGATTAACTCGATTGATGCGTCAAATTGCCCCGAATGGTTTATGAAGTTAATTCGGCGCCCAGAGACTTGTCCGGTAAGAGAGACGCTTGATCAAAAGGTTCGGCAGATCAAGGCGGGGGTGAGGGTTTGAAATTCATTACCGTTCATCAAAGATGGACGGTTTTTTTATTTTGAGGCAGGTAATAAAGTTTAAAAGTCCCTCTCGCCCGCCTACCGGCAGGCAGGCTCCCTTTATCAGGGGAGTTTGAGCTGGCTGTTTTGCATGACTTGGATTAAACAGAATAGATGTCTTGGTATAAATGGATTTTGTTAATAATACTGGCGGTTAATTTTGCGCTTAATATTTGGGGCATAGAATGGGGCTTGCCGGAGCGATGGCACCCGGACGAAGTGTTGGATAAAGCGGAGTATATGTACTCCGTCGGGGAGCTTAACCATAATTACTATACTTACGGCGCGCTGCCTTTTTATCAGGTGGGGTTGCTGGCGATTGCACCGGCTAAATTGGGACAAGTGGTGTTTGGTTGGCACGATTTCGAAGTCAGGAGCATAGATACACTGCTGGCTAGACTATTGTCCGCCTTAATGGGCACGGGGGTTGTGGCGGCGACTTATGGCATCGCCAGTACGTTATTTGATCGGCGAAGCGGTTTGATTAGTGCTGCTTTAATCGGTTTGACGATGGGACTGGTGAACTTGTCGCATTTTGCCACCGTGGATATTTCCTCGCTCTGGTGGTTTACGATGGCATCTTTTATGTCAGTGCGGGTGTGGAGGACAGGTGCAACCAGGACGTATACAGCAGCGGGCATCTGCAGCGGCTTAGCTGCAGCAGTTCGCTTTGTGGGGGGAATAGCAATAGTGGTATTGCTGGTGGCGCATTGGTGCCGCAGCAAAAAGGAGCGGCGGCTTGACCGTTTAGTGTTGGGAGTAGGAAGTGGTTTAATCGCCTTATTGGCGGCGAATTTACCGATGGTGGCCCTGCCTTGTTATTTCGCGATCGGGTATACCAAAGATTTCTTTTTTAACGGGCAGCGGAACGCGGATGGACCGAGCGCGTGGCTGCCATTAGTGGGAGATTATATAAACGCGACGGGCTGGCCCTTAGCGTTATTAAGCCTGGGCGGCATCGTTTATATGCTTTGGTTACTGGGACAAAAGAATTGGCGCCGGCAAATATGTCTTATAGCGGTCATGATGCTCCCCTATTATTTTATTGTGGGAAGAATGCATGTCAGTCATCTGCGGTATGCATTGCCGCTGGCGCCTTTTTTATTGATATTGGCCGGCAAGATGCTGAATGATTTTATGTTCAATCTTCCGGGCTGGCAGAGACGATTTTGGCAGGGAACGTTTGTGCTGACGCTGGTTTACTCGCTGGCGTATGTGATAGTGGCAGACCTAAATTTTATTCATGATTCTCGGGAACAATTGAGCCCCTGGCAGATGAACAACTTAACTGCGCAGAAGGAGGTGGAAGTTACCTCGTATGTTACCGATACGGCACAGTGGTTTTTAAACGTAACGAGAAGGCCACATGACAATGGTGAGTGGTCAACGAGGCGAGCCTTGGAATCAAACCGCATCTATACTGGAATCTTAATGGGTTTGAAGCAAGTCGAGGAGCAAGCCCAAGCCGTGGGGATTTGTGCGGCAAACCTACCGATCTATCGGACGTGGAATGAGATAGCAGTAGAAAGGTTTGAGGACGAAACGGCTAATTTCGATCTTGGTTCAAATGGCGTTATAGAGAGGCGGCCGGAGGTATTGATTGTCAGTGAGCTATATTACGATCGTTTTAGATCGCAAGAGCAGGAACCGGAGGGGATGTTTTTCCGGGATCTATTTAACAGAAAGCTTCCATATGAATTGAGCGAGGAGATTTGGTACGAAGGGTGGCCAGGACTGCGGCCGAGGGTGGAGTTTGTGAATCCGAAGATTAGAATATATGAAATTGAAAAACCCCAATGACCAATGTTCAATGACCAATCAAATCCCAAACGCTAATGACCAAAAGAGCGGAAATCCAAATGCCAAAGCTCAAATGCCAAATCAATGGCATTCACTCGCCTCTCATTGTTCGGTTAGACAATCAACGTCGTAGCGGTTGACGTCATAGGAGCGCAAGCCGACGAAGTCACCGGCCACGCGCTGCCAATAGGCCAGGCGGCCAACGATGCGGTCGGTTAAGGGGGGCGGATTGGCAATTATGATCTCGGGGTCTCCTTCCTCCGGTTCGGGGGCAGGAGGCACTTCACGAGGTAATTGCTGGCCTGGTTCGCCATAACCAATAACTACAATATCTAGTTGCTGACTGCCAAATTCTAAGGCTTCACTGGTCGATGGGAAAAATATATCAATTGAGTTGGGATAGCGAGGATTCATGCGATCCTCGACGATATAGACGTCATTGCCAATTTGAAGGAGGGTGCCAAGGGGCAGGAAATTAGCTGCTACTACACCAGGACGGACTCTGGTACCGGCGGCCGTGATGCAAGGCGTGGTATCCGTTTGGTAAGGTGATGGCGCGTAAGCGGCTGAAGAGACGGTTAAACCGGAGCCGGGTTCGATGTATCGAGAGCTTTGGCTGCGGATACCCAATTGCCTGAGCGCTTTGCTCCATAGGCCGGAAGCGGGCTGGACTGTGACCGGTTGAATTATTGCGGAGATGTCCAAGCGTATGGTGGCGGAATGGATGGATTCGGCGGGAGCGGCGAGGGTGAGGGCAGGCATTAAAAGAGACAGTATAGCGATGAGTTTGATGCGGCAATAATGCATATGGATATTATATGTGAATACTTAACGAAAGAGGGCGAGAAGAATCGGCCATTTAGTCTGCAGAAGAAGGACACCGACGATAATTATACCGCTGCGAACAAAGACTCGTTCAACAAAGCTATCTGTGGTAACTCTCACCTCTTCTGGACCGGGCGGTATTCTGATCCTGAAATGCAGCGGCCAGAACCAGGGCACGCCCTGGTCAGTAAAGGAATCGGCGATGGGATGCGAGATATAACCAATCATAAAAGCCATCCATACGCCTAGCGCGGTTTGGGTGTAGGCAGGGTTAAGCAGATTATATATCGCCCACTCGAGTGCCCAACCTATGCCAATAATACCAATGAACGAATGAGTGAGGTGGCGATGTCCCCCAGAGAAGGCGCGAAATATGTTACCGACGGTATTGCCGCCAATCAGACGCCGCCAGATATTGGCGGTGGGCTGGTCCAGATCAGGCGTGAGGGCACCAACCATTGTGGCGATGACGGCCATCGTGCCAATAAGAGGACCTAAAGAAACTGGATATAAACTCAGCAGAACAAGGGCTGAGAGTAAGGCGAACATTTGGTGGGTAGTGGAAGTCATATAGTAAATTTCAAAATCCGAAATCTGAAATATTTAAATCCTAAACAAATTCAAAATCCAAAAACGCTGATCAAGGAGTCTTACTACTGGTTTGCATAATGGCATAGCCTGACAATTTATAATAACTAATAGATTATGGTCATTATAACACTGAACTTTGTTCAAGTATTTGTGGACAGATGGGACGACGTGGAATAACCTAGGTCGTAAATTAGTCGGAGTAGTTGTATAATAATGGCATATGGCTGGGGAGGTTGGACATGTAGTCTATGCAGCGCGGATGGCAACTTTTTTGGGAAAAAAAGTTGAGCATATTTCATTTTGGGCGGGTACTTTATTTCCCGACATACGCCACTTGGGTGTGACCAGCAGAAAGAGATCACATGAGAGCGAGCTGTCGCTTAGCGGACTGGTCGGTCAAAATGATTTTATGACGGGCATGAAGGTGCATGCGTGGATTGACGAGACTCGATCAAAGTTTTTAGAGAGCGCCAATATGAAGGAACAGCTGCCCTGGCACCCATTTGTGCCGCATGCTTTGAAACTAGTGGAAGATGAGTTGTTATACGACAGGTATGATGATTGGAATTTGATATATCGGGCGTTAAATCGGATCTATGAGGATGAAATTAAATTGGTCAATGACGAAGATCGGATTATAAAGTGGCACGCAATTTTGCAGGATTATTTTAAGGAAAAACCGAGTGCCCGTTCCCGTTTGCAGCTATCGCATGATATTGGCTTGTCGGAAGCCAGCGCAGAGGAGATAAATCGGATTGTAGATGAGTTAAAGAGTGAGCCAAAAACTGAACAGCTGATTGATAAGTTTGTGCTGCATTTAGAAGGGCTGCTGGAGTAAATGAAAAGCGTAAAGAGAAAAGCGTAAAATAACAATTTAAAACTCAAAGTAATTGATAGTTTTGATTTGATTGTTATTTGAGCTGGGCGTATATTGCAGGGCTGTTCTTTGGCAAATATTATAGACCTTTTTTGTTTCGATGCTTGTGTTTTTGTTCATTAACTCAAGCATACGGAGCGAAAAAATGGCTAGCAAAGAGTTGGTGGAATTATTGCGACATTATGATGAGCTAGAAGGGTATTACTGTTCAATGGATGCTTATGAGGAAGTGGCAGCGAACCAGGTTGTCAGTTGGGCTTGGTTGGCAAGAAAGTGGCAATGGCACCGTCAAGAGCGGGAGCGAATTGAAGCGTTGATGATAGATGTCCTCCCCAGCCTTCTGCCACGAATAACGAGTTGCTATGAGTTACTAACCATGTGGCTAACAACATCGCCCGGTTCTACTGCACAGAGAATGATCGAGGACAGGATTGCGCAGGAGGTGATAGCAACGACGACCAATTGGTTTGATTTGGAAGCCCTATTGGCTTGGGTAGGTCAATCTTCTTCACCTTTTGTAGAACAAGTTAAGGCGCAGATGAGGGTACTTCTCTTTGAAATTACCAGTGAAGAGTGTCCTGTTTGGTTTTCCTTTTTGCTGTGTAATATTCCGCGTGCGTGCATTGTTCTTGATGCTCTCAATAGTAAGGTGCAGGAGTTGAAAGCTGAACTAAGATTAGGATAATGAAGAAAATACTTGCTCATCTTTGGATGAGCTTTTTTTATAGAGTAGGTTGGAAGCTTTTTTAGTAATACCTAACCCTTTGTACGTTCCTGGAACGTACAAAGGGTTATTGGTAAGCTATTAAAGACTAGATTTGATTTTTAGTTTTGAGCCGATATAGCTAAAAAGGAAGGAACCGAGACCGATTAGCAAAATGGCAGCAAGATAAAAAAGGGGTGACCGGGGTGTAATCGGGTAGGTAAAGATGATGGCGCCGATTACAAAATCGATTTGATCCCAAGGAGACCAATGGGCACCCGACGCGATATTTAGCTGTCGTTTAAAGAAGCTTTTCATGGCATCTCCCCAAAGAGCGCCTAAGCCCATAACGGCGCCAAGGATGAGGTTACCCTGCAGGAGACCAATGATTGAGGCGGCAAGAACTCCGACAAGCAGGCCGCGGACAGTCTTGTGACTGCCGAAGAGAGGTTGGTCGCGTAATGTTAGTCCGCCGTCGAGGGGGCGGTTAAGAGCAGGCAGGATTCGGTAGTAGGCTGCAAAGACCGGAGTTAGGTTAGCCATGATGGCAGGAAGAAAGAAATAAAGGATATCGCTAAATAAGGTCAATATATAAGACATAACTGATTATGGGTACATAATTATTAACTTGGCAATTTTCATTGCCCTGATTTTGGTTTAAATTAGCAGATATGGCAAAGCAACTTAAACGGGCTTTTTTTGCCCGAGATACGCATATTGTAGCAAAGGAGTTGTTAGGAAAGCTTTTAGTGCGGCGCTGGAGAGGAAATTTTTTGGCGGGCAGGGTAAATGAGGTAGAAAGTTATGTAGGAGAGAATGATTTGGCTTGTCATGCGGCTAAAGGCAGGACAAAGCGAACGGAAGTCATGTTCGGCGAGGCCGGACATGCGTATGTTTATTTGGTTTATGGCATGTATTGTTGCTTAAACGTCGTAACGCAAGAACCTGGTTTTCCGGCTGCAGTGCTAGTGCGGGGATTGATGTCTTGGAACGTATTGCCTGCTATTGCTAATGAATCGGGCGATAATTCAATTTCCTTTTCAGCTTTTACGCAGAAAATGGGCGAAGCGAATGTAGGCCAGACCGCCTTGAATGGTCCAGGCAAGCTATGCCGTGCTATGCATATCTCGAAGGCACAGAATGGTGAAGACTTAACGATTAGCAATAAGCTTTGGCTGATTGATGGCGGTTATGGGGTGGGTCGCGATAGGATTTTAGCGACACCGCGAATTGGAGTTGAGTATGCGGGAAAGGATGCACTGCTTCCGTGGAGGTATCTTTTGCCACCAAGATCCTGAAACATCGCCTAACATTGCCAGTTCGTTATATTCAAAATATGAAATCAGAAACCTTCCCGCCTCGGGTGGGACTCCGTCTGATGGCGGTGGTAAATTCTTAAATCATAACAAATTAGAAAAACTGAAAACTGTAAATAACGAAACTCCCTTTTATTGCTTCTCAATCTTTTCATTGTTTCATGGGCGATAGAAAGCCGACAATTGCTCGTTATTTATTGTGTACACTTTTACTGTGCTAATAACGTATATTTATTTAGCTTGGACAGTTTTAGTGGGCTATTTTTTACTCGAAGTGGGCGACTAGATTTTTTTGGGCTACTTTTTTTTGTAATATCGGATACTTGAGAAGATGCGGATCTCGTTCTAATAGTTTATCGGCTTCATTACGCGCTATATTTATAGTGGCATAATCAAGCAGAGAGGCAACTTGCAAGTCATTAAAACCGGACTGAGAGAGGCCGTAGGCTTCACCGGGACCACGCAAACGCAGGTCAGCCTCGGCAATAGTAAAACCATCGGTGGTTTTGGCCAACGTAAGTAGTCGCTCGTTGGCAGCAGCTTCATCAGTTGAAGGAAATAAATAGCAGAAGGATTGATGGGTTCCCCGGCCGATTCGTCCGCGGAATTGATGCAGTTGGGCCAGACCAAAACGCTCTGCTCCCTCGATAATCATGCATGTAGCGTTGGGTACATCGACGCCAACTTCTACCACGGCGGTGGATACTAGTAGTTGAATAGCACCGGCAAAATAATTATTCATGATGGATTGTTTTTCCAGCGGTTTTAGCCGGCCGTGGATTAGTTCGATGGCGATGTCCGGGAAATAAGCACGCATTTCCTTAACGGTTTCCTGAGCAGATTTAACTTGCAGTCTATCGGACTGTTCGACTAATGGAGCAATGACGTATGCTTGCCTACCTTGATGCAATTGTTCAAGGATAAAAGTAATCGTTTTTTCTTTGGCGTTTGAGGTGATAATGGTGGTGGTGATTGGCTGTCGGCCAGGCGGCAGCTCATCGAGTACGGACAAATCAAGGTCGCCAAAAACCGTTAGACTTAAGGTGCGAGGGATTGGGGTGGCAGTCATAGTTAGTAGATGAGGCATGAGAGATTTTTTTTGGCGGAGCAACGATTTCCTTTGCTTAACACCGAAACGGTGCTGTTCATCGATAATAACTAAACCAAGTTCCTTAATGTTCAGATCATCCTGCAATAAAGCATGGGTACCGATGGCAATTGCTGGTATGCGCTTTGTTAAGCTAAGCTTAATTGATGCCTTATCTCGTTGCTTGGTTGCTCCAACAAGTAAATAGACTGGCGTATCGGTTAAGTATTGAGAGAAATTGTGATGCTGTTGTCGGGCTAATATTTCAGTAGGTGCCAGATAAATTACTTTCTGTTTGGCCGCCAAGACAGCATGGGCGGCGATCAAGGCTACGGCACTTTTACCGGAGCCGACATCCCCTTGCAGAAGACGATTCATGGGTGTTGGCTGCTTCATATCCGAGAATATTTCTTCCACTGATCTCTGCTGGGCACCGGTTAAAGAGAAAGGTAAGCGCGCAATGAAGGTGGCTATATTCGCGCGGGCAGGTTTGATGGGGACAGCTTTTTGCTGACGACGCTCGCGGCGACGGACTAAGGCAGCCAGCTGCAGAAAAAATAATTCATCAAAACGCAGGCGACGGCGGGCTTGTTCTAACTGCTGCGTGCTATCCGGAAAATGCACTTGAGAGATGGCTTCATGTATGCCGATGAAATCATGACGCTGGATAATCTCTGGCGGAAGGTACTCAGGGATTTGTTTTATGAGCGGCAGAAGGTTTTTTACTTGATAGCGCAGAAAACGAGATGTGACGCCGTAGGTTTCGGGGTAAACCGGGGTTATGCGACCGGTGTGGGTGGGATCATCACTGGTAACAAATTCAATAACGGGAGAGCGCATACGGTACTGCGTAATAAAGTGTCCCTTAGTCTTGTTTTTAGGCAATTTTACGGCTATCTGCTTGTTATATTGCGGATTTGCTTCAACGGTACCGGCAACAAGCAGTTCCCTGCCCTGCCATAGCTGACGCTCTAAGAAGCGCAGGTTATACCAGGTGACATTAAGGACGCCTGTGTCGTCTTCCAGATCAACAAAGATACGCAGGAGACGGCGTCTACCCTGCCAGCCATAATCTGTTTTGACGGTTTTGACCTTAGCTCGAATAGTCATCTTAGCCCCAGCTTCCAGCTGATTGATGGGGGTAATGTGCGAGAAATCATCGTGCTTACGGGGAAAAGTGAACAAGAAATCACGGGCATGGGTTATACCAAGTTTACTTAGATATTCCGCCTTAACGGGACCGACTCGCGGGATATCGGTAACCGGCGAGCTAAGGCGCAGAGGTCGGTCTGGATTGATTGTGTTAAGGTTTTGGTAATTCATGACGGGTTTTATGACGGAAGGGTGGTAAAGTGAGTATACTGCAGACGCCATTTTGCATATAGAAGAGAGGGCAAAAGGCGCTAAATGGGGCGATTATCAGCACCTTTGTTTCTGACAAAGACGGCACTATATATGGAAGTCACATTATGAAATGCCACAAATATAGTGACGGGCCCTGTCGGCGCTGCACCCCCACCCGACGGCTTCGGCCTGCCAGGCGGGCAGCAAAGTCGGTTGTTTAAGGAGAAAACCGATGTCGTCAGTTCTGATTTGTCGGGAATGTGAGGAGAGGATAGAGGCTTGGGATCCAGTAAGGTTGAGTTTTCATTCTTTCGGACAGAATCCCGTGGATGATTACTGCACTAATTGTTTACACATAGGTGATATCCCAGGCATCATAAAGATTCCTGACAGGTTTGTTCAACCAAATGAGGCCGTACGAGTTGGAACTGTAAAAGTGATGCTTTTCAGACAAACAATGACGGCATAATGCGAGCGGTGGATAGTTTGAGAACTTGGTTGTCGAGAATATATCTCGTACCGATTGATCTCCTATCCACCGTTTTTTACTTATTACGAACTATCTTGCGCCTGGCAGGACACGCTAGCCAGCGCGGTAGTTATATAACCAAAGATTTATGAACTTTAATCAATGGCAGGTTTGTTTACGGTGTAGGTGAAAGTACGCGTATATATGAATTTCCCCGAGGCAAGACTGCGTGGTATCAGCTAGTTAAAGTGTCACTTGCGGAGACGGAACACGAAGGGGAGGTCGGTATCCCACCTGCCCGACGGCCGAGCGCTGCCCGCATCGAGCCACCGCTCGTCGGTATCCCGGTTGAGGTAGAAGACGCGCGGGTAGCCGTGGGAGTCGGTAATTGGCTTCATAGCTATGTTGAAGTAGTTACCAAAGCGTTGTTCGGCAGCCTCTTTTAGTCGTAGTTGGGGGCCGGTTTCGGGTGGACAGAGCTCCAAACCCAGTTCGTCCGCTCTCTTGTATATTTCTTCAGTGGTAGCGCCTTGAGGAAAACCAAGGTCAGCGACGGTGAGACGAACTAAGACAGCGTCTTCTGGCTCTGCGAGTGGTTCAAACTCCGGGCTGTTTAGTAAGTCATCAGCGTAGCTACTGGTTTTAATGTTGGCTGCCTGCAGTTCTTGTTTGAGCTGTTCCTTGGTTTTGCCGCCGATTGGTAAGCGGTCTATTTTAATTTCTTGGCCTAGTTTTACTTCGGGTTGGCCATCTTGGACTCTGGTTTGGTTTAGCTGCTTGACTATGTTTTGTAGGGCAATTTGGTCTGCCCGTTTAATCATGATTCCAGCGCATTCAACCAGCTCGTTGGCATAAGCGGCCTTTTCTTCATCCGACGCGGCCTCTTGGAGATGGTCAGCGCCTGGGGTTTCATCGGTTCCTGGTACTGCCTCTTCACGCGCGCCAGAGAGCCCAGTTTTTTGCAGCTGCTCGGCTGACGCGCCAGCGTATTTCTGTAAAAACTCAGCTGAATCCGGTTTCAGATTGTCGGGCTTTGGTATGAAGGGGTTTTCGAAGGAGTGTGG
>Ga0075963_104_pt1 | contig 67878 bp, 65 predicted proteins | sample RifGroA2_FD_67989 | JGI IMG/M metagenome (GOLD analysis project Ga0075963, IMG submission 67989) | Parcubacteria bacterium GW2011_GWA2_45_14
TTTTTCGGATAGGTTGAAGGCCATGTGATTGTTTGTCTTGTTGTTTGTATTTGTTACCTACGAGGGAGTTTACCATATCCTTGACCTGTGAGCGATTACGAAAAATTAAGTTGACAAATGTTATGTGATGTGATATAAAGCATGGCGAGTGGTTCTTTCTATTTTTGTCGAATCCCTGACAATGGGTCATGGACGGCACAGTATTTCTCTCACGAGGAGGGTTGGTAATGTTGGTTTTGTCGCGAAAAATCGGTGAAGAAATCGTGATCGACGAAGAAGTTGTGGTTAGAGTATTAAAAATTAGCGGCAGCCGAGTGCAGCTGGGCTTTATTGCTCCTCCTGAAATCCACATACGTCGACCTGAGGTGCCACCACGAAGGGAGAAAAGGGATCTCAGTCCCACTCCGGCACCTTAAAGCAGAGGAAACAATACAGGAGAGAGGCAAGAACTGATAAGCCTTGATTTTGATTTCACAACATTACTCCAGCAACCGTCACGAGGTGACGGTTTTTTTATGGCGAGGATTGAAGACATATTTAGTTATTGGGTGTAACGGTAAGGCGTGCTTGAACTAACCGGTTCGATTGAGCGGTTTTTTTAAGATAAAGAACGACCGTGCCTTGCGCTCCAACGGTGATGTTAGCATCGCCGAGATTTGTCGTGTCTACGGAGTAAGTCGCGGGTTGGTCTCGCGTGTCAATTTCGGTAATCATAATTTCATCGTCCACTTGATAAATCAGATGACGACCGCCCGCGTACCATTGGGGGTTTCTGATCGGCCGAGACAGGCGCGTAACCAAATGCAGATCTCGCAAGGGGATATAACTAATACGGTCGTCGTAGACATTCATAATGTGCAGGGAGTTATCATCTAGCTGCATTAACAGTATTAGTTCGTCGGGAGACCAGCCAAGCTTTGTGACACTATCGGCGACCGGCAGCAATATCCCTGTGTCAGTTAAAACTGCGGCACTGCGATCGGTAAATTGGATAGCGATATTGCCGCCTGGCGTCACGTGGAGCTGCTCGATAATCTTGTCGGTTTTTATAAAAGGTGAATCAATTAATCCGCCTTGCAGGGTGCGGATGTGTATCTGATTGTCATCATCCACCAGATAGAGCTGACGGGAACTGGTAGCAAAACTGCTAATGTTGGCCACAATTAATTGCGAAGATTGGTTAGAAACACTATAGGCAATCAAGCTATGGCCGCTAGTGATAGCATATAATCGGCCGGGTATCCGCTGGTCCCACGCCAGTTGGATAGCCTGATCGAGCTGAGGCAAGCGTACCGCTGTCGCAAGCTGATCGGTCAAGCTGACTAAGGAAGCTTGGCCAGAAGTCACGACCAGCATCGAACTGCTATCCGGCGACCATAATAAACTGTCCGGCAGGACAGGAAAAGCGAGTGGTTCAATTACAGCAATTCCGTCTTCGTCTATAACATGGAGTTTGTGGTCAGCCGTCAGCGCGGCAATAAGCCGGCGATGAGGGGACAAGGAAAAGGTTTTGACACTGCTAAGTAATGTGGTGATGGATTGGCTGCTGGGAAATAATCTGATATCTCTGGCTTCGGTCACTAGACCAGAACTTATATTGATGTGTTTATGCCAGGGCACATAGCCCGCACTAGCCACGGTCAGATCAAAGATGCCCGGTGATAAGTTAGTGATTGACTGAGGTGTATGTCCGTACGCCTGTCCGTTAATGGTGACACTAGCACGGGACGGGATTGACTCAGCAATTAAGACACCAACAGGCGAGGGGTTGGCCAGTATATTGCTGGCTCGATAACCGAGGGCATACAGTACGACTAGCGGAGAGATGCATATAAACAGGAGAAACGAAATAATCAGTAATATTTTGCGGTAGATGATGTTCATTTATGAGGACAATGAATGAAATAAAAACATTTGTCCAGTGCTTGACTAATGCGTTATTACTGTTATAGTTATCAAATGTCATCAATAGTGATAACTGGCGGTAAGCACCTAAGCGGTACGATCAGTGTTAACGGGGCTAAGAATGGAGCCCTACCGTTGTTGGCGGCTAGTTTGTTGACGAGAAAACCGGTGCAAATGGATAATGTACCACAGATAAAGGATGTAAAAAACATCATCCAAATCATGACGGGGATGGGAGTTGCAGCGTCGCAGCAAGGAGACCGGGTGATTGTTCAAGCTAAAGATATTGATCCGTTCAGATTACCAAATAAGGTGGTGGGCGAGCTGCGTGGTTCGATCCTTATGCTGGGAGCGTTACTGGGCAGATTTGGGGAAGCACATTTGCCGCAACCAGGAGGGGATGTAATTGGAGCGAGACCAATCGACGTGCATTTAGATGCACTAGAGCAGCTAGGTGCTACAATTAGTCGACGAAATAATCTGGTTCATGTGGACGGGCGAGGACTAAAAGCCGGTCGCGTTGTGCTACAAGAATTTTCCGTAACGGCGACAGAAAACGTAATGATGGTGGCTGCCACATTGCCGGGTTATACAATTATCAATATTGCCGCTAATGAACCACACGTGGTTAAGCTAGCAGAGATGCTGACGATGATGGGAGCAACCGTTGAAGGGGCAGGCACCCATACTATTTGTATAAGAGGCTGTGAAAATTTAAAAGGTGCCAAAGTCAGAAATACGAACGATATGCTGGAAGCTGGCTTATTTATTTTAATGGCCGCAGCCACTAAGTCAGAGCTGACAATTACTAATGTACCCCTGGAAGATTTAACTTTATTTTTTAAAAAATTAGATGAGATTGGCATTGACTATACGTGTAGTGAAGACACAGTAAAGGTTCATCCGGCGCCGTTGAAGAGTTTTCACCTACAGACTTTGCCTCATCCCGGAATAGCGACTGACTTACAAGCGCCTTTTTCGGTTGTGGCAACACAAGCCAAAGGAGCGAGCTTGATTCATGATCCGATGTACGAAAGCCGCTTTCGGCACTGTGATGAGCTCGCAAAAATGGGTGCGTCTATTACCGTGTGCGATCCGCACCGAGTAATTGTGGACGGTCCCACGCAATTGCGCGGACAGCACATCAAAAGCTTGGACATTAGATCGGGGGCAACATTAGTTCTGGCGGGAATAGTGGCGAAAGGGCAGACTATTATTGACGAAGCGGAAATAATAGAAAGGGGATACGCTGATTTGGTGGAACGACTGCGAGCTGTCGGTGCTGATATAAAAAGAGTCGGTGAATCAGACGAAAAGAAATTAGATTAGATGGCTAAATTATCACGACGACGAAACTGACCTTGTGGCCAGTGTATAATCACGTAACCCTGGATAGCAGCTGGTGTATGGTTTACACAGGATTTAAGTAGGTTAAAATTGAATATTAATCGAGCGGTGGAAGCAGAGAAGAGTGGAGGGAGAGTGCAAACCCTGTGTGAAGGAGATACAATTAAACATTCAAAGGTATAAAATATAAATAATGAATTTAACACGTAAGATCGCGATTGATTTAGGTACGACTAGCACGCTGATGTATGTGCCCGGCCGAGGGATTGTGCTTAATGAGCCGTCGGTGGTGGCGGTTTCAATTGATGAGAACGCAGTGCTAGCCATCGGTGAGGAAGCAAAAGAAATGATCGGCCGTACACCGGAAAGTATTGTCGCGCATCAACCGCTGAAAGACGGCGTGATCGCTGATTATCGCGTGACCGAAGCAATGCTACGGTATTTGATCCAGAAAACTGGCGTCTCAGTGAGGTTCTTGCGACCGGAAGTTCTAGTTTCCGTACCGGCTGGCATCACTAGTACAGAACGCCGGGCGGTAGTGGACGCAGCGATATCAGCCGGGGCACGCGCCGCTTATTTGATCAAGGAGCCAATTGCAGCGGCCATTGGGGCTGGCATACCGATCGGCGAAAGCTCAGGCCATATGATAGTGGATATTGGCGGAGGCACGTGCGAAGTAGCCATTATCTCATTGGGGGGTATTGTGATTGCGCATTCGGCCAGAGTGGGCGGCAATCGTTTTGATGAAGCGATAGCAGAACATATCAGAAAACGATATGGGGTGGTGGTCGGTGCTCAGACAGCAGAAATAATCAAGAAGGAATTAGCATCGGCTATACCCGATGAAGAGACGCGACACATGATGATCAGAGGCCGAGATTTAGCTACGGGTTTGCCAAAGGAAACGACTATCGCCTCAAGCGAAGTCACGGAAGCATTACGGGAACCTTTGGCAGAAGTATTACAAGCGATAAAATACGTCCTACAAGAAACACCACCAGAATTAGCGGCGGATGTTATCGATAAAGGGATTGTGGTGAGCGGCGGTGGGGCATTGATGCGCAATATTGATCAACTAATATCGCGAGCGTGCGCCGTCCCGTGCTATATAGCTGATGATCCTTTAGTTTGCGCCGTGAAGGGAGCAGGAGCAGCACTGGAAAATATTGACGCTTATAAACGCAGCGTCTTATTAACTAAATAGAAAATTATCATCTCGGGTGAGAGTGGTCTAGCTTGCCGGATGAGAGTTGATTATCTATCCTGATCTGATGATCAATTTAAGTGATAAGCACGTAGCTATTGTACACGACGAGTTTACTAGGCGCGGTGGAGCGGAAATTGTGGTAGAAGAGTTAATTAGACTGTTGCCGCAGGCAATGATTTTTGCGTTGTATGCTGGTACACCAACCATAATTGTGGACGGGCAAACCAAGCCGATAAATTGTTCCTTTCTGCAAAAATTACCTTTGTGGTTTCGACGACACCCGAGCCGTGTGCTGCCATTGCTGCCGCATGCTGTTGAACAATTTGATCTAGCAGAATTTGATTTAGTTATCAGCAGCGCCAGCGGCTTGTGCAAAGGGGTTATAACCAGAGTGGATGTGCCACACCTATCCTACTGCCATACACCGACCAGATATTTATGGGACAGCACCCATGAAGCAATCGGCTTAGCTTGGCCCGGGACAAGATGGCTGGCGCGGCTGGTTTTTCATTATTTGCGCATAGTTGATTTTGCGGCCGCACAGCGAGTGGATCAATTTATCGCCAATTCAAAGTTTACGCAGCAAAGGATTGCCACCTATTATGGACGGAAGAGCGAAGTGATCTACCCTCCAATTGATACAACTTTCTTCACGCCATCGAGCGAGGAAAATAAATACCAGCTGAAGCGTCATGACCGATACTTTCTTTGTGTCGGCCGGTGTAGTGCCAGTAAAAAGTTTGATCAAGTGATAAAAGTGATGAATAAGCTGAATTATCCGTTGATAGTAATTGGTCGTGGGCGTGAGCAAAAAAAGTGGCGCCAAATAGCAGGGAACAAAACCAGATTCATAAACCAGGTGAATCGAGAGAAGCTGCGCAAGTATTACCGCCAAGCAACGGCGCTGGTACAACCGGGCATCGAGGATTTTGGCATGGCAACAGCTGAAAGTTTGGCCTGCGGCACACCAGTCATAGCCTTGGGCGAAGGCGGTGTGGGTGAAATTGTGAGACATGGTGAAACAGGAGTGCTTTATGAAGACCAGAGCGAGGAAGCGCTGGCGGAAGCTGTCAGGAAGTTTAAACAACTCGAAAAGAAATTTAGTCGGGGAAGGCTGCAAAACTCGGTATTACATTTTAGCCGGTATAATTGGCAGAGGCGGATGACAGACGCGATACGAGCAATACTGATAGACTAGCCGGCTTGAATATAATTAGGTAATATTGACCGAGTGTTATAAGGTTTGTATGTTGGTAAAGTAAAAAATAAGTGAAAGTACTAAGTCACCATCCGTAAATAACTTAACCATTTCTCGCCCACTATGCGCCAATCTACGACTTTTCTTCCAGCCTTCGCCAAGGCTACGGCCGGCAGGGATAATAATGGCTTCGAGAGGGAGTAAGCTATTTTAAATTATTAATAAATTCACATGCAATTCAATTTATCTACTGAGCATATCACCCTAGGGGCAACGGATTTACAGCTAATGGAAGAAAAGATGGATCGACTTGAAAAAATGTTGCATCCACCATTTATTATTGATGTCAGGCTGAGCCATGATAAGCATCATCGACAAGGACAAGTTATCACCTGCCGTTTTAACATTAAGCAAAGCGGCGAAGTATTTCATGCTGAACGGTCGTCAGATACGGTGCAGAATGCGGTGGACTTAACGCTTGCAGCGACTAAAAAAGAACTGCTGAAGTTCCAAGACAAAAGAAAACAAGGCCGGGCTAAAAACAGCCGTTAGAGACAAAGAGAGTATGGGGGTATGGGTGAAGGCGTTTTGTTGGCGTTAAACACACTGGACTAAAGGTCGCGCAATGAGTATGTTAGGCCAATGAAATGGTTTAAATGGCTGGACAAATATCACCGCTATGAAAAAGCGGCTTTGCAATATAGCGAGGCCGTGGGCAGCATTAATGCATTAAGTGATGAAATGCGGGACTTGCCTGACACGGAGCTTAAGCAACGGGTGCGGGAATACTATGGCCAGTCAACCCAAGCAGTCATAGATCATAAAATTGAAATATTCGCGGCAGTGCGTGAAGCAGCCGAGCGGACGATTAGGATGCGTCATTTCGATGTGCAAATAATGGGCGGACTGGCACTGCTGGATGGAAAAATTGCGGAAATGAAAACGGGGGAAGGCAAGACCTTAGTGGCAACCTTACCCTTAGTTTTGCATGGGCTGACGGAAAAAGGAGCTCATTTAGTAACGGTGAATGAATACCTGGCGGCGCGGGACGCGGAATGGATGCGCCCAATTTATGAGTTTTTTGGATTAACAGTGGGTGTGTTACGGCATGGCCAGACTGCAGCAGAAAAAAGAGCGGCCTATTTTGCGAACATAACTTATGGAACAAATAATGAATTCGGTTTTGATTATCTGCGGGATAACATGGCCCAAAGCGAAGCCGAGATGGTGCAACAGCCGTTGAATTACGCGATTGTCGATGAAGTGGACAGCATTTTAATTGATGAGGCGAGAACGCCTTTGATTATTTCCGCGCCGGACACAGACTCAACGATACTATACAGCCAATTTGCCCAATTAGTACCCAGACTGCAGGCAGAAGTAGATTACAATATTGACGAGAAAAGGCGCGCCGCGATGCTGACCGACAAAGGCACGAGCAAAGTAGAAAAAACCTTGGGTGTAGACAATATTTATGAGGAAAAAGGAATACGGTTTGTACATCATTTGGAACAAGCCTTGCGCGCACATACTTTATACCAACGCGATAAAGATTATGTGGTGAAAGACGGCCAAGTGGTGATTGTTGATGAATTTACCGGACGGCTCATGGAAGGCAGACGATACTCGGAAGGACTGCATCAGGCCATAGAAGCTAAGGAAGGAGTAAAAGTACAGCAAGAGAGCCGTACTCTGGCGACTATCACTTTTCAGAATTTATTTAGGCTCTATACCAGACTCGCCGGCATGACCGGCACGGCAGTTACATCGGCGGAAGAATTCGAGAAAGTTTATAACTTAGATGTGGTGGCGGTGCCCACTAATATGACTTTAATTCGGCAGGATAAACCAGACCGTATTTATATTAATGAGCAGGCGAAATTTGCGGCGGTGGTACAAACAATCAAAGAGAAAAACGAGGCTGGGCAACCAGTGTTAGTGGGAACAATAGCGATTGAGAAGTCAGAGTATTTATCACAGCTGTTAAATAAAGAAGGCATCAAGCATGAGGTCCTAAACGCGAAGCAACATGCCCGGGAAGCAGAGATTATTGCCGCAGCCGGACAGAGAGCAGCCGTGACTATTTCGACCAATATGGCTGGACGCGGAACGGATATAAAACTGGGCGAGACTGTGGATGAATTAGGCGGTTTATTCGTCTTGGGAACTGAACGGCATGAAGCACGACGAATAGATAACCAGCTGCGTGGAAGATCCGGTCGGCAAGGAGACCGAGGTGAAACGCAGTTTTATGTCAGCTTAGAGGATGATGTGATGAGAATATTCGGGGGAAGCAAGATAAAGGGCCTGATGACCCGCCTGCGTTTTCCGGAAAACGAGCCAATTGAGAATAAAATGGTGACGAAGGCAATAGACAGCGCTCAAGAGCGAGTGGAAGGATATTATTTTGATATGAGAAAACAGGTGTTGTCCTATGACGATGTTCTGAATAGACAAAGGAGTGCTATTTATAAGCTGCGACGCGGCGTGATTAGCGGCAACGTCTGGCGAGAAGGCAAAGAGAAGGAAGAAAAAATTCATGATCATATGAAGGTGTTGATTAAGGATCAGGTAAATAAATTAATCCTCACGCATACGAATGATGGTGATAGTAACAACTGGAATACAGATGAAGTCGGCGAATCAATTGCAGCGCTTACGGGACTCAACGCGAATGATCTAAAGTCTGCCTACAAAGACTTACTGCAAAAAGAGGGCGGGCAACGGCCGGATAATATTAAAGATAAATTAACAGAACAAGCGCTAAAGACTTGCTTGGACTTTTGGGCAGAGCGAATAGCCAGGTTTGGCGAGGCAGTAATAATGCGGCTGGAAAAGGCAGTGGTCCTACGGGCAATTGATATGCACTGGATGGACCATTTAGATGCGATGGACTACCTGCGCACCGGCATTGGCCTGAGAGGTTATGGACAGAGAGATCCGTTAGTGGAATACCAGCGAGAGAGTTACCAAATGTTTCAAGGTTTATTAAGCACCATTCGAGCATCGGTGGTGGAAGTGGTATTACGCGCTCAGCCCTCCTTCGCGACAGCTGAGCAGACAGCACTACCAACGGAACAACGAGAAACTGGCGCCCAGGAAGGAAGCAGCTTACACAAATTAGCCCGCCAAGGCACGACAGCAGAGGATAAGACTGGTATGCCAACTATTGAGGGAAAATCAAGCGAGGTGAAGACTATCAAGGGGGCAGCTAGGGTCGGCCGGAACGATCCTTGTCCTTGCGGCAGTGGGAAAAAGTATAAGAAGTGTCATGGGAAGTAGCAGCATGACATGGAGATAATAAAACAATCAACCTACGAAACCTGTTTAGCCTGTTGCCTTCTAATGATGGCTGACAAAAAAGAGGAAGATGAGATAGAAATTTGGAAGCACGGCTGGAAGTTTAATTACTTGATAGGACAACTGAATTATGTTGCTCGTGAGTATGAAAAAGAAATTGGGGCGTATGTGGAAAATGAATACTACTTCAAGGAGCTTCAAAAACAGAGAGGGAAGAGAGTGAGATTAACGAACAAGAAGATTGATACCAATTTGATAAGCAGACTTTTGCAAGATGGCAAAGTAATTGTTTATCTTGATTGCTATTATCTACAAAAAGTTGTTCACGCTCCCCACTTTGTGATGGCCGTAAAACAAGAAAAGGAATTTATAGAAATTGCTGATCCATTTGATGGGAAGTTAAAGAAAATCAATGAGGGCATAATAAGTAAAGCGATTGATAGCTTAAGAAACCATTTGAAATATAGCCCTATTCTGATTACTATGCCTGCGGAAAGTAACTGAGGGTCAAAAAGCACTATATGAAGCACGAAGAGTGCCGACGATAATTAATTAGGAATCACAACAAGCTCATCAGAGACAACATACTAGAAATCATCAGCCTTGAGGTCGGGAAACAATTTTACATATTGCTAGCAAGAAAGAGTGTGGGAAGAAACCGAAGGAAAAGTCATTGGTCATGTAGCTGACTGCGCTGTCACTAAGTAATGGCCTAAAGAAGCTACTTCCCAAAAGAGAGAGACCCAGCTATAAACATATATAAGGACTATGAAGCAAAAAAATAAAAGATGGGTAGCCATGGGAGCAATAATGTTATTGTTGGCTGTGGCTGTATGGATAGATAGCCCCTTACATCCCCGACTAAAAATTGGACAACTGGAACGCGATCTGACCGTGAAACTAGGTTTAGACCTACAGGGGGGAGCTTATCTTATTTATCGGGCGGACTTGGAAGGTATTGCTTCGAACGATGCTAAGGAAGCTATTGCTGGCGTACGAGATGTGATTGAAAGGCGGATAAATGCTTTTGGGATAGCGGAGCCAGAGATAAGAACAAACCAGGTAGGTAATGAATATCGGGTGACTGTCGAACTAGCGGGCGTGCATGATCCCAATACCGCTATTCAGATGATTGGCGCGACACCCCAACTGGACTTTAGACGGGAAGTGGGCACCGATGAGGCCTTGCAACAATTTAACGTGGACGATCCTTCCACTTTAACGGGACCGGTATTTGAGAGAACGGAGCTGACCGGAAAAAATTTAAAGCGTTCGTCTGTGTCGTTTGATTCGGTCGGAGGGCAGCCGCAGGTTAATCTAGAATTTGATGGGGCAGGCACAGAGTTATTCGCCAAATTGACTAAGGAGAACATGGGAAAAAGAATTGCGATATATTTAGACCAAGTGCCGATCAGCGCACCGGTAGTGCAGGCGGAAATTACGAATGGCCAAGCAGTAATTTCCGGCGGATTTAGTTTGAACGAGGCAAAAGAATTATCGCGCCGATTAAATGCCGGGGCATTGCCCGTACCGATCGAACTGATCGGCCAACAGACAATCGGTCCTTCATTAGGGCAAGAATCAGCCCAGCGAAGCATCAAGGCCGGTGTGATAGGTTTGATATTGATTGCTATTTGGATGATTGGCTATTACCGCTTACCGGGACTGGTGGCAACTTTAGCGCTGTTAATATACGCAGCGCTCTTTTTGGCTTTAATTAAGCTCGTTCCAATCACCATGACTCTAGCAGGAGTAGCCGGTTTCATAATTACTATAGGCATGGCTGTGGATGCTAACGTGCTGATCTTTGAACGTTTCAAGGAAAATTTAAAAGCAGGCCGCACTGTACCATATGCACTGGAGGATGGATTTAAGGAAGCGTGGGATTCGATTAAGGCATCAAATTTGTCAAGCTTGCTCACCGCTGTTATTTTGTACGCCATGGGAACTTCTATTGTACGCGGATTTGCCTTGACTTATGGCATCGGTATCATTTTATCGATGTTTACGGCAATCACCGTGACGAGAGTTTTTCTGACTTGGTTAACCTCTTATCGTGTAACACACCGCAGGTTATTCTTAGCGGTTAAAAATATAAAGCCGTTATCATGATTAAACATATTAAAGTATGGTTCGTATTACCGCTGGTAACAATTATTGTTGCGGCAGCGATTGTGATAATAATTAAGCCAACATGGGGGATTGATTTTACGGGCGGATCTTTAATGGAGCTGGATACAAACAATGCTAACGTAGAAACAACGCGCGCTTTGTTAAATGAAACAAACATTAGTTTATCGGTACAAGCCAGCAAAGATAACCGGATCATTATTAAGGCAGAACCGCTGACGGAAGAACAGCATTCAGCTATTATTAGTGTTTTAAATCGAGAAAATCTCCTGAAAGAGGAACTGCGGTTTGAATCAATCGGACCGACAATTGGCGCTGAGTTAAGGCGCAAGTCGGTGATTGCGCTATCTTTAGCGGTGATAATGTTGATTGTTTATCTGGCTTACACTTTCCGACAAGTGTCAGGTTTCGTGGCGCCCTGGAAACTGGGCTTGGCTGCCGTCTATGCCTCGGTACATGACCTACTCTTTGTCCTCGCTTTGTTTGTGGTGCTGGGCCGACTTTATGGGGTGCCAATTGATACTATGTTTATTACGGCAATATTAGCCATCTTGGGTTATTCGGTAAATGACACCATCGTTATCTTCAATCGCTTCAAAACTGAATGGCTAGCTAGCCGTGGTGATGATTTGTTAACAGTGTTAGACCGCGCAAATACAAAAAGTCTGACCCGATCATTAAACACGGGGTGGGCAACCTTGCTGGTATTGTTTGTACTCTTGGCGATAGGCGGGGTAACTATTAAGTGGTTTATTGTGGCTTTAATTGCTGGGACAATTGTGGGCACTTATTCTTCAATATTTGTTGCCCCACCGATCTTGTTTTATTTAGCAAAATTTGGCAAATAGTAGTAATGAGGGAATTTACTAGACATGAGTGAGGGCCGGCAACAACTTGATCTGTGGCTAAGAGCTGACGGTGCACAAACACCGCTATTGATAGTGGGGCAGGAGGAGCAAGCGCTGGACCAACTAGTAGAGGAGGCGATAGCTAGGGCAGTAGCAGATCAACTCATCTCCACCGGCGATATAGAGACGCTAGTCACAGAGAAGTGTAATATTTCGATTAAGCAAGTCAGGTCGTTTATTGCGGGAGCTAGATTAAAGCCAATTAAACAACGGCACATATTGTATATCAAACGAGCACATTGTCTTAGCCAGACCGCGGCCAGCGCGTTATTAAAGACACTGGAAGAAGCCCCTGATTATGCCCGTTATATATTAACCAGCAAGTGGCCTGGGCGGTTACTGATTACTATCAGGTCAAGGTGTCGGCGGTTAACCGTAAACGAAGAGGCATCGCAGCTGGAAGAGGCAAAGAATGTTACGCGGCAGGGGCAAGAAGTGATGAGTTTAAATATTGCGGACGATATAGACGAGGAGCGTATAGGAAGTATTGCCAAAAGTCTAGCGGACGAGCTAAACGCTAAAGGGCCTAGCCGAGAGTTAAAATTATTGTTATTAAGGTTAGTGGACTATTACCGCATTAAGGAGAAGGGTGGCAATGAAAAAATGGCTAAAGAGGTATTATTAGCTCATTTAACAGCGAGGAAAAAATAAAATTTGTATTATAATTAAGAATATAATTGATAATTAACATTTAAGTACTTTATGTCACTAAAGGAAAATTTAGACGCATTTGATCAACAAGAGCAGGAAACAATGGAATGGTTCCAGCGAGAAATTAGTCATATTAGGACTGGCCGTGTTACGCCGGAAATGGTGGCGCATGTTAATATAGAGCATTATGGGGCAATGACGCCGCTCAATGGACTAGCTTCAATAAATAATACCGACGCGAGAACCTTAGTGATTGCCCCGTGGGACAAAGGGGTCGTCGCGGCAATCGAGCGGGCTTTAACAGAGGCGCAACTCGGCGTGATGCCTATCGTCGACGGAGAAATTATAAGGATCGTCTTTCCCTCGCTAACCGAAGAGGGGCGAGAGCGCACAGTTAAACAATTAAACCATAAAACAGAGGAAGCTAGGGTCCGGCTTCGGCAAGCACGCGATGAGGAGCTTAAGAAGATTAAGGACGATAAAGAAAAGGGCGTTTTAACAGAAGACAATTTCTATGAAGGAAAAAAGGAGTTGGATGATATGATTGATCGAGCGAATCAGCACTTAGAAGATCTGGCGCAAAAGAAGGAAAAAGAAATTATAACTTTATAGCATTGCATGGGGGCGCAGACTGGCGCATTGATAGTTGTATATCTAACTTAGGCTAGTAAGGTTAGAATAGAATAATTAAGAATAATTTATGTTATTGATAACAATTATCGTCTTCGTGGTGATGCTGCTAGTACTAGTTTTGGTGCATGAATTAGGGCATTTTATTGTCGCCAAACGAGCCGGGTGCCGCGTGGAGGAGTTTGCGTTCGGTTTTCCACCCCGGTTGTGGTCAATCAAGCGCGGGGGAACGCTGTTTACTTTTAACTTACTGCCTATTGGGGGCTACGTTAAAATTGAAGGTGAAGACGATCAGGATGTGAATCCTGGACCAACCAGCTTTGCCAGCAAAAGCATTCCGTGGCGGCTCACTATCCTAGCGGCTGGTGTGGCGATGAATATAGTACTGGCCGTGGTATTGCTCACTTGGCAAGGTTTAGTTGGGGTGCCAACTCTAGTAACTGATGTTAATTATAATCAGGTGCAAGACAGACGTACTTTTATCGTCGGTGTCGATGAGGGCACTCCGGCCATGGAGGCAGGACTCAAGGCATTAGACAGGATTGTACGAATTGATTCAGTAATTGATCCGACGATTGAACAAGTACAACAAGTCGTTAAAGAAAGTGCTGGTCAGAAAGTAGACCTGGAAGTAGAAAGACAGGGAAGCCATATTGTGATCGCCGCTGTACCGCGGGTTGAGATAGCGCCAGGGGAAGGGCCACTCGGTATTACACTACAAATGACCGGTTTGGAGCACATCAGCTGGTGGAAAGCACCTTGGTATGGCGTGACACGCACGGCTTCGGCGGGATGGATGATTGGAACGGAATTTACCAAAGTGCTGGGCCGGTTGATCGCTCAACGAGGTGTAAGCGAAGCTGTGGCAGGTCCCATAGGTATCGCAGTATACACAAACGAAATGACTAATCTCGGGCTTAGTTATATACTAGAGTTTGCTGCTTTTATCAGTATGAATTTGGCAATAATAAATATTTTGCCTATTCCGGCACTAGATGGAGGCCGCATTTTGTTTGTGATATTAGAAGCCATCTTCCGGAGAAAAGTACCGGCAAAGATTGAGTACATCAGCCACATGACTGGTTTTGGGCTGTTAATAATTTTAATGATTTTAATTACCTTCCGTGATATTAGCCGTTATTTATAAGACAACATCATGCGATACTCATCATTAATGATAAAGACAAACAAAGAGGCTCATGAGTTCGATTCTGTTAATGCGACATTGCTGCAAAAAGGCGGTTTTATTGAACGAACCATGGCTGGAGTATACACCTACCTGCCATTAGGCTGGCGAGTGCTTAATAAAATAGAGAACATCATCCGAGAAGAAATGGATAAAGTGGGCACGGAGATGCTGATGCCAGCTTTGGCGCCCCGTCAATTATGGCAACAAACTGGACGACAGGATATCGATATTCTGTTTATGGCCAGTGGCGCTAACGAGGCATCAATAAAGAAAAATAATGCGTCTTATATTATCAACCCAAGCCACGAAGAGATAATTACGCCGATCGCCCAAAAAATTAAAACTAGCTACAAAGACTTGCCGTTTGCTGTGTATCAAATCCAGACAAAGTTCAGGAATGAAGAAAGGCCAAAATCTGGACTGCTACGCGGCCGCGAATTTCGCATGAAGGATTTATATAGCTTTCATGCGACAGAAGAAGACATGCTAGATTTTTACGAGAAAGTTAAGTCAGTGTACGTAAAGATCTTTGATCGCTTAGGCATTGGCGCAGATACATTTATTACGCAAGCGACCGGGGGGGATTTTACCGCTAATTTTTCGCATGAATTCCAAACAATATGCGAGAGCGGCGAGGACACTGTATACATCGATAAGCAAGCACATAAAGCCTATAATAAAGAGATTGTCGATCAAGAAGTGGATAAAGCTAATTTTTGCGCCAGCCGGACATGTGAGGTAGGTAATATTTTCCCGCTCGGGACAAAATATTCGGAGGCAGTAGGGTATACATACACTGACCAACAAGGCAAGCAGCAACCGGTGGTGATGGCTTCTTATGGGATTGGGTCGTCGCGGGTGATGGGAGTTTTAGTCGAGAAGTTTAATGATGAAAATGGGATTATATGGCCAGCCCAGGTGGCGCCATTCCAAATTCATGGAGTGGTTTTAAATATGGACAACAAAGGTACGGTCACCCAAGGAGAACGCGTCCTACAGCAACTAGAAGAAAATGAGATAGAGGTATTATGGGATGATCGGTCAGGGGTTTCGGCGGGTAAGAAATTGGCAGAAGCCGACTTAATTGGCATTCCGTGGCGCGTGGTTGTTTCTAAAAAAACAGGCGAGCAAGTCGAAGTGAAACAGAGGAAGGCAACGGAGACGAAATTAATAAATCTGGAAGAACTGGTAGGGCAGGTAAATAAATAATGAGGATTACCGATAAAATTTTCGGTGCCTTTTCGCAGGACATTGGAATCGACTTAGGAACAGCTAATACGCTGGTTTATGTACGGGGGCGCGGAATAGTGATCAATGAACCCTCCGTCGTGGCGATCAATAAAAGAACTGGCGATGTGCTCGCGATTGGCCGTGATGCGCAGCGAATGGTGGGCAAAACACCGGCGCACATTGTGGCGGTGCGGCCACTGCGGGATGGGGTAATATCAGACTTTGAGGTAACCGAGCAGATGTTGCGATACTTTATTCAGAAAGTACATCAAGAAGGTTTTCATATTTTACCGCGACCGCGAGTGGTGATCGGCATTCCTTCTTCTGTTACTGAAGTGGAGCGGCGCGCCGTTGAGGAAGCATGTTTACGAGCAGGGGCACGCAATGTGTATTTGATTGAGGAGTCTATGGCATCGGCGATAGGATCACGCATGCCGGTCCACGAGGCAACAGGAAACATGATAGTCGATATTGGCGGCGGTACCACAGAAGTGGCTGTTATTTCGTTAGGGGGGATCGTGGTGAGCCGAACGATTAGAGTGGCAGGTGATGAAATGAATGAAAATATTGTGCAATATGCCCGCGATAATTTTAATATGCTGGTAGGTGAAAGATCTGCAGAAGAAGTAAAAATTCGCATTGGTTCGGTGGTAGAACTGGCCAGTCCACTGGAAACACCAATCAGAGGACGAGACTTAGTAACTGGCTTGCCGAAAGAAGTGATGCTAAGCGACACGCAGGTGAGGGAAGCCTTACAACGCTCCATCACAGCCATAGTGTCGGCGGTAAGGAATACAGTGGAGGAAACTCCGCCAGAGTTAATATCAGATATTATTGAACAAGGCATTATGCTTGCAGGCGGCGGCAGTTTAATCAGGGGGCTGGACCAAGTAATCCGGCAAGCCACGCAGATAAAGACAAAATTGACGGATGATCCGCTAACGAGTGTGGTGCGCGGGACGGGAATTGTGCTAGAAGATTTAGAGGCGGTACAAGAAATGTTATTGCCCAGCGTACATGACGTGCAATTAAAATAAAGTACTAAGATTTATTAATCGTAGCTGATTAAGTGTATCGTTGACGTGAAGGGTTTAATATCGATTGATTAAAAGTAGGTTGAGGAATGTCCAGTAATCATTCAGACGTGCACAGGATGCTCTCGTGTTAATTCGGGAAGGTGAAACTTGGGACAAGTCCACAAAAAGGGTATTAAACACTCTATACGATTAGGGATAAGATAAGGGGTATGACTAAACGAAGCAAGGTTTATCTCGTCATATTGGTAGTGATTGTTTTGGGGTTATTGTGGCTGCAAACGCCACTAATGACAACAGCCCGCAATCTTACGTGGGGCAGTTGGGTGAGTGTAATTGGGAGGATATGGCAAATTGGACCGTTGACCGTGCCGAATAACGTAGCGGAACAAATGGGAACATTAGTAGCTGAAAATGCACGGTTAAAAGCTGAGTGTCGCGATTATCAAGCCATAATAAAACAGCTGGGGTCCACGGACCGGGAAGGCTTTAGAGAAGTTCCTGCCCGAGTGGCAGCGCAACCGATAGATACGTATCACTCCCAGCTGATTATAAATCGAGGAGCACAAGATGGATTGGTTTTAGGGTCTCCCGCGGTTATACAAAGTTCTCTAGTGGTGGGATTTATCAGCCAGCTATTCGAAAAGACAGCGGTGCTGCAGCTGCTATCAAGTCCGCAGTCTACGTTCCCGGCTGAGGTATTAGCTGATGAAACAATGGGCAAGGGGTTAGTGCAGGGCAAGTCTTATACGAGTGTAGAGATGATAACCATTCCGAGGGACGTCGCACTACACCCAGGACAGGAGGTCGTGACCGCAGCGCAGGAAGGATTGGTCCCGTATGGTTTATTAGTGGGACATATTCGTGAATCGAAAGATGAGCAACATGATCCGTACCAACGAGCACGTCTACAGTTATCCTATGATACGTCCGAGCTGAAGGCGGTAACTGTGTTGGTGGCGCCATGAAAGAAGCGGCACGAGAAATAATATATGTTGTCGTATTAGTAGGCTTGAGTATGCTGGTGAGTAAAGTTGTCTGGTTATTGCCGTTAATCATCTTTCTGCCAATTGTTTTAACTTATTCGGTCAATGGTCCGTTGGTTTACCTAGCGGTCTTGGCTGTTTATACCGAACTTTTTTCAGTATCACTGCCTGGACTAGCTAGTTTAGTAGTTTTTTTGCCCTACCTGGTAAAAAAAGTTTGGCGGGGTCAGGTAGATGTGAGCGCAGCTTTGGTGGGAATATTAAGTCTCACTATAATAATGCAAACTGTAACACTTTTTCTACCAGAGATTATTAGTATGCGAAACGTGGCGGTGATACCCTGGACGGTGGTAGGACCAATGATGTTAATAACGATAATAACCTCTTTTCTAACTATTATATGGAAGTCACATTATGAAATGCCACAAATATAGTGACGGGCCCTGTCGGCGCTGCACCCCCACCCGACGGCTTCGGCCTGCCAGGCGGGCAGCCTAATATTAAACAGGCTGACAGACTCGGCAGCACGACGGAAGCAATTGCGACCAAGCAATACCACGCTGTCGATGATTGATAGCTTTACTACTACTGTCGCCAAAAGAGTGATGCGGCTAAAATTGTTACGGATTATTTTAGTTTGCGCGGTGGCAATCTTGTTAGGCAGAAGTTATTACTTACAGGTGATACAAGGTACCACTTGGCACGTACAGGCCGAAGAGAATCGTGTTTCGATCACTTTACAGGCAGCGCCAAGAGGGATTGTTTATGATCGCTTTGGGCGACAGGTCGTCGAAAATATTGCCAGTACAGACTTAGTATTAGACCCGCTGTATATGCCTAACCAGGAGAACGAAAGCGGCCTGATTGAAGGCTTGGTTAAATATACTGACCTGGAGCCGACACAGGCAAGAGAAGCGATTCATTTAGCGCGCGGTAATATTCAGCCGGTGTTATTAAAGAAATCTTTAATACATGAAGTTGTTATTGAATTGGAACGGGCACTGAAGGAACTGCCAGGAGCGAAACTAGCATCCGCCTCGGTGCGCAATTACTTAAAACCGCATGCTATGTCCCATGTGCTTGGTTACACTGGCCTCGCAAGTGCAGAGGAAATGGTCAACAATAATTCGTTAATAATGAATGACTTAGTGGGAAAATCTGGAATTGAGAGAAAATATGACCAAGAGTTACGTGGACGGTCTGGTGCCGCTTATGTGGAAGTGAACGCTGATGGTCAACCGCAAAAAGAGTTATCCCAGGTCGCGCCCGAGCCAGGCAATGATTTAGTATTGACGCTCGATGCGGATCTGCAGGAATTCATCTTTAACTTATTAGCGGAAAATAAACGCCGTGGAGCAGTGATAGCTCTAGATCCATCGTCTGGTGCGGTGCTCGCGTTAGTGAATTATCCCACATACGATCCTAATGTTTTTTCGCAACCAGCTCGGCAGGATGAATCTCGATCAGTCTTGCTCGATGCACAACAACCGCTGTTTAATCGGGCAATCGGTGGAAAGTACCCGCCAGGATCGACCATTAAACCGCTGATCGCAGCCGCCGGTTTAGAAGAGAAGTTGATCACTAGCCAAACAACGGTGTTATCCAGCGGCGGGATCCAGATTGGCGCGTGGAATTTTCCGGACTGGAAAGCAGGTGGCCACGGACAGACTAATGTGACGAAGGCGATCGCGGAATCGGTAAATACATTTTTTTATTTGCTGGTCGGTGGGGACGAAACTAAAGAGGGACTCGGTGTTAGAAAAATTACTAAATATTTGAATTACTTTGCCTGGGGGAAACAAACTGGGATTGATTTGCCAGGAGAAACGGCGGGACTGTTGCCATCGCCAGAATGGAAAATGGAGACTAAGAATGAGCCCTGGTATATCGGAGATACTTATCACCTGGGAATTGGCCAAGGAGATGTGCTGGTTTCACCATTGCAAGTAGCGGTTAGCACAGCAGCAATTGCGAATGGCGGGATAGTATATACCCCGTATGTGGTCGCCGAGCAAACCAGAGGAGGGAAAACAATCAGCACCCATAAAGAGCACAGCACGAAGTTACCGATTAGCTTGAATAATTTAAAAATTGTGCAACAGGGCATGAGACAAGCAGTGCAGGAGGGATCGGCCAGAAGGTTAAATAGTCTGCCAATCGCCTTAGCCGGAAAGACCGGAACGGCACAATTGGATTCGCGAGAAGATATTACGCATGCCTGGTTTACGAGTTACGGGCCTATAGAAAGCCCTAATTTGGTCATTACGGTATTATTAGAGGAAGGCGGCAAAGGGGATGTGGACGCAATCCCAGTAGCTGAAGAGATTTGGCAGTGGTGGATAGAACACGTTAAATAATCTTTACAAATACCTGGTACCTTGCTAATAATAAGCAACACTAATTAATACATTAAGACAGGAACAATGGCTGAGGAAAATTGTCAATTAAAAGTGACAAAGTGTGAACAAATTTACTTGACCGTAATAGCTTCGCCTCATAAACTTTTATCCTAGTTGGCAAGTAATAATTACATCAAGTCGGATGGGTTGTTTTAATAAAATAAACGCGAGAGGATAATTTAATTTTAAACGATTATGAAAGAAACATACTTAACTAAAGAAGGACTAAAAGACCTACAAGAAAAACTGCTGGAGTTGAAGACGGTAAGACGCCGCGAGATTGCTGATGCTATTCATACCGCGAAAGAACAGGGTGATTTATCAGAAAACGCTGAGTATGTAAGCGCCAAGGAGGAGCAGAGACGGATAGAGACTAAAATTGCGGAATTAGAAGTGGCGCTAAAAAACGCGCACGTGATTACTCATGTCAGTAAGCACGAAGTAAACGTAGGGACTATCGTTAAACTGAATTGTAATGGACAGGAAATCGTGTACCGCATCGTGGGTTCAAATGAAGCTGATCCGATGGCAGCGAAAATTAGCAATGAATCACCGATGGGACAAGCTTTGATGGGCCGCAAGAAGGGGGAAAAAATATTAATTCCTACACCAGCGGGCGAAAAGGATTGCGAAGTGATAGAAATCCTGTAGCTGATTTTCGGGCCAGGGTGGCATGTGGAAACTATCGACATTGGTCTGGATGACTGTGTACTCTTTTGGATTTTCTAGCTACTCTAATTAACGATGGCTAATGAAAGACTTCAAGAGATCAGGCAACTGCGACTGACCAAGCGGCAAGAGTTAATTGACGCGGGTGTAAGCCCGTATCCAGCTGAGGCCAGACGAACACATACTACAGCCGAACTGCTGGCTTCGTTTGAGCAATTGCAAACGAACAAACAAGGAGTGTTAATTGTCGGGAGGGTGTTAGCGATGCGCCGGCACGGTGCGGTGTCGTTTATTGATGTGAGCGATGCATACGGTAAGGTGCAGGTGCAGTTATCACGCGAGAATCTGGGAGATAATTACGACAAATCAGCCATGATTGACGCGGGGGATTTCGTACAAATAGCAGGCCGAGCGATCACGTCCAAACGAGGTATGCAGACACTTTTGGCTGACAGCTGGCACTGGCTAGCCAAGAATATCCGGCCATTGCCGGATAAAAGGCACGGCTTGAAAGATCCAGAGAAGCGATACCGGCGACGGGCGCTCGACTTACTGCAAAACGAGGGATCGCGCTGGCCAATCGTTATTAAAAGTGAAGCGATGGACTGGCTAAGAAAGTATTTGAAGGAAGCCGGTTTTCTGGAGGTGGAAACACCAATATTGCAGCCGCAAGCGGGAGGAGCAGCGGCTCAGCCTTTCGTGACGCACCACAACTCGTTGAATACGGACCTGTACCTGAGGATTGCTCCCGAGTTATATTTGAAACGTTTATTAGTCGGTGGGCTAGAAAGAGTGTTTGAGATTGGCCGGAACTTTCGCAATGAGGGAATGGACCGTGAGCATAATCCGGAATTTACTATGGCGGAATTTTACTGGGCTTACGCCGACTACGAGGACTTAATGGATTTTACGGAGCAGATGTTAAGCCAGCTGGTAAAAGATCTTACCGGAGATTTTAGTTTGCCCCATGGTAATACCATACTAGAGTTCGCGACACCCTGGCGCCGAGTTAAATTTTTTGAGTTAGTGCAGGAAAACTTTGGTGTGGATGTGTTGACGGAAAAGGAGCCTAGCGTGTATGAAGCAATTTTTACGGAACGGAAATTGGCACTGCCCAAGGTCCGCACGTTTAATAAATTGGTGGATGAACTGTATAAAGAAGTGATCAGGCCGACCTTGGTGCAACCGACGTTATTGTATGACTATCCAGTGGAATTAGCACCCCTAGCCAAAACAAAGGCGCAGGATCCCCGGGTGGCGGAAGTGATGCAATTAGTGGTGTCAGGTATGGAGCTAGTTAAAGCTTACTCGGAATTAAATGACCCGGTAGAGCAAAGGGAGCGGTTTGTCACTCAGCAGCACAATCGAGAACAAGGGGACCTCGAAGCAGCGGAGATTGATGAGGATTATTTACTTACAATGGAATATGGCATGCCACCGGCAGGAGGTTGGGGAATGGGCATTGATCGGTTAGTCACGTTGCTCGCTAACGCACCGTCAATCAGGGATACGATTACTTTCCCGCTGCTTAAACCCAAACAATAATATGATAGACATTGAATTAATCAGAATAAACTTGGCAGAAACAGCAAAGAATTTAGCGCGCCGTGGTGTGTCCAATGAAACATTAAACGAAGTTAAGGAACTGGACGAAGAGTGGCGCCGATTGCTTGGCCTGGCAGAAGAGGGGAGAGCGAAACAGAATGAGGCTAATAGGGTCATGCAGGAGACGCCCGGACAAGACAAACAGAAAAAGATTGTTGAGCTGAAGAAATTATCACGGGAGCTTAAGGAGCAAGAGAGCGAACTAGAAAAAATAACTAGCGCGAGGAATGCGGCTTGGCATAAATTGCCAAATTTAGTGGCAGCTGATGTCCCTGAAGGAAAAGGAGAGGCAAACAATAAAGTGCTAAGGCAGTGGGGAATGATAAATAAATTTAAATTCGCTCCCAAGGAACACTGGGAGCTAGGCAAGGAGCTTAAAGTTATTGATATGAATCGAGCGGCGCAGGTGGCAGGTGCTCGTTTTAATTATTTAATGGGCCCCTTAGTGCAACTGCAGTTTGCGCTGATTCAATTAGCACTGAAAGTTTTAACCAGCGAGAAAACATTGGCTAAGATTGCGCGACAGGCGGGAGTGGAGGTGCCGACAAAACCATTTATACCGATTGTGCCGCCGGTTTTTATCAGACCGCAGATATTTGAACGCATGGCGCGATTAGAACCGCGTGACGAAAGATATTATATTCCAAGCGATGATGTATTTTTGATTGGGAGCGCTGAACATACGCTGGGACCTTTGCATATGGACGAGGTGTTAGCGGAGGAAGTTTTACCATTGCGTTACTTGGGTTACTCTACCAGCTTTAGGCGTGAAGCCGGTTCTTACGGCAAGGATACTAAAGGTATTTTCCGGGTGCACCAATTTGATAAATTGGAAATTGAGTCCTTCACGACCGCGGAGAATTCCTTAGCGGAACAGGAGTTCATCATTGCTATACAGGAACATCTAATGCAGCAGCTAAAAGTGCCTTACCGCGTCGTGGCCAACGCAGCTGGAGACATGAGTGATCCGGATGCTCGGCAAATAGACATTGAAGCGTGGCTTCCGGGACAAAATAAATATCGCGAAACCCATACATCAGATTTAATGACGGATTATCAAGCGAGACGTCTTAATACCCGCTTGAAAAGAGCGGCGGGAAAATTGGAGCTGGTGCATATGAATGATGCTACAGTGTTTGCGATTGGACGGACTTTAATTGCTATTATGGAGAATTATCAGCAAGCCGATGGCAGCATCAATGTTCCGAAAGTATTGCAACGGTGGGTGGGCTTTAAAACCATAAAAAAAACCGAGTAAATTCTGTTGAATTCATTCGGGTGGGAAACGCTAGATCTCACAGCTAAAGTGAGTGGTTCGTACCAAATACCTGACTTCGCCGGCCGAAGTGAAAGGATTAATGGTGCTCGCGCCGCATTGTATTATGCGCCACATCATCGCTCGTAACTTGCCAGCCGAGGAGATAGTAAACCCAGACCAGACCGGCATAAAATTCTCACGCAGAACACAACACTCTAACTGCACCAGAACTAGAAACATATCGGCTGCAGATAGTCGCCGGCAATGTTGACCCGCGCACCAGGAAAGGAAGTCTTGATCGTGATCTATTTCCTCTTTATCCAACCAGCTTTGCAGTAAGTAGCTTTTAGGGGCAAGAGACGCATAGTATGCCTGCCGAAGGCTACCGAGAAAGAATGACTTGACGTACTTTCTTTCGGATAAGCTAAGGAGACGAAAGCAGCGCAGAAAGGAAATTCTGAAGCGATTGGAATGAGAGGGTTGACGGGGCGTTAGCTGCGGGAGGCAGGTCAGCCTCTTGCGACTGTCGGCATCACTCAGTATATACAGCAGAGCGGAGAACATGGCAAATTCTCGGTGCTGTAATTGGTTGGCTTCGGCGACTTCTAATTCAGAAGGCGGCTCAAAGAGTTCATTGGGACTGACCATAGCTCTTTCCTTGTTTTTAACTTTGAAGTTTGTAACGAACGGGGAGAATACCTTATGCTGTGAAACTAGTTTGTGCACGATTCCTGACGATGGTTATTTATACCGAAGCGTTGATAGACAGTCAACAGGAAGGTTGATCAGGACAACCAGAAACAACTGGGCTATTTAATACCAAGCACGGGTATAGCTAGCTCCGTTAGGTGTTGGAAGGAGGTTTTTTAGGAGAAAGAGAAGATGAGAAGAGTGGATACTGGCTGTCTTAGTTGATATCAGCAATACTGGAGAGATGAAATTATGGCCTAAGGAATCGCAATTATTGAAAGGAAAACTACGACGACCAGGGGAGTCCCTCAGTTTCATGGCTCGCAAGTCCGCGCAATGGACAATGTTTCAGAGCGTTATTTTGCAGTGGCTTTCGATCGGTCTGCTTGTTGCATTATTAATGATTCCTTTGGTCTTATTCGGATGGTTATTATTTTTTACTAACATGTTTGATGTGCAAGCCGTGACGGTTGTTGATGCCAGAGAAGAAACGGCTAACGAAGTGAAAAAGATTATAAATGAGGAAATTGCCAGTAGCCCATTGGGTAAAAATATATTTTTTGTGCAAGCCAACACTATTGAAGAACTAATTCAAGGACGCCTAGCGAAAGTACGAACGGTGCATGTAGTGAGAAAATTGCCCGGTACAATCAAAGCAATTGTGCAAGAGAAAACACCGGTGTCGCTATTGTTGTCGGGCGGTAAATATTACTTCTTAGACGAGCAAGGGATTGCTTACGAAATGGCCCGATTAGACACTTTGCCCGGCGTTGTATTAACGACAGTCAAGAATGATGACGAAGAGGCTATGGTGACTATCGGGGCGGCAGCGGTAGATGCGTCGTTAATCAGTTTTTTACAAGTGGCTGGTGAAAAGTTGCCTCAGCTAGTTGGGGCGCAAATTGGTGAAGTGCATGTACCGTCCTTAGCAGCACGTGAAGTTAAAATTGTTTTGAATAATAACTGGACGGTGTTATTCGATGTGACCAGACCAGCGGAAGGGCAAATTGAAGTGATCAGGAAACTGATACAAGAAACTGTGAGCCCCGAAGAAGTGGCGGCCATGCAACACATCGATGTGAGAATTCCCCATCGGATATATTACAAGACAGCTCTCGGGGAGTCAGAGGGACAATGAAGTTGTCGAGCTAAATAGCGAACAGTTATTGCGGTGCTTGATAATAGGAAACGATCACGTCACCTTGGTGGGCAAAGACTTCAGGAAAGGATTGTGTTGAGATGAGGCGCCAGTTAGATGGGACAGTTAGCGGAGAAGCACCAAAGCCAGTCGTATCGACTACCCATAGGTTACCGGGCTGATTAAATACGGCTGGCCCCACAATGTCTTCGTTAACTAAAATGGGACCGCCAGCAAAATGAGATAATTGATTCGTTTCGGAATATAGTTTGGGACTTGGCAGCTGGTGCTCTTCTTGAGCGTAGTGCAGTGCAGCGAAATAGATGAAGGGAGAACTGGCAATAATTCTGTCGGATGGTTTAAATTGCCCAGCTGCGGCAGCTAGTGCTGCTCGGGCTCCTAGGTGATGCGGGATATCAAGCTCGCGCCAGTAAGCTATGTCCGCCGTGAGAAATCCCGCAACTACAAGCACAATTAGGAGTAATCGCGTGCGTCTGAAGGGAATCCGCATCAGCAGAACGGCCAAACCACAAATAATAAAAATGTGGGCAAAAACAAAGAATCTATCTTGGTATAAGCTTTGACCGAGAAAGGATAGGATGATACTTCCAACGAACGGCGTGACAATGGAAGAAAAGATTAACCAGGCGGAGTCACGGGCATACACGTGGTTGGGAAAAAGCGGCGGGAGTATTAACAATATTAAGCCAATGATAGTGGCAGCTATGGGCAGGAGAGCCAGGATTATCCAGACCAGGCCAGTGTGAGGTGGAATGGCCGACGTAGGAGCAAACATGCGATAAAAAGTATCAGGGATTGACCAGCCGCCAATAGCTGGAATCCAATACGATGCCTGGACTTGTGAATTTTGTGCGATAAAGGTCGGCAGCCAAGGCAGGAAAAGTAGCATAATTAATAGATAGGACACCGCGGCCGACCAGAAGAGCGACCACTGTAGTATTTCGCCTATTCGGCCTCGAGTAGTGATGACAATATAACCAACAATGAATAAAAATTGGGCAGCTATAGAAAACAAAGCGTAGTAATGGATATAGAGCAGACCAGTCGCGGTCAACGCGTACCCCAGCCAATCGAACCAACGATGATGACGCATGGCTCGGAGGAGGAACCAGGAAGAGAGAAGAATAAAAGCCGTGCCCAAGGTATACATCCGAGCTTCCCAGGCAAACTGAATTTGCCACCCAGATAAGGCCAATAACAGGGCGGCCAGCAAGCCTGCGGCACGACTGCGTAAGGCTACCGAGGTAAAAAGATAAGCGCCTAGAATTGTTAGTCCAGCCATAAGGACTGAGAAGGAACGCAAGGAGAGTAGAGAGGTGGCAAAAATAACTGACCAGCCTTTGAGGAGCAAATAGTAAAGCGGCGGATGGACGTCAGCAGCATCACGGGCAATCATCTCTGGTACGGGAAATTGAATAAGCCGCCAGGAAAAAGCTTCGTCAAACCATAGACTACGAGTGGTCAGTTGGTAGGAACGTAAACCTAGGCCAATCAGGATAATCAGCAGAAGAGATAGCCAAACAGTTCGATGCGTCATAAGAGCATCATTAGCACTTGAAGAGCAGCGCGGTTACCGGACGACGCCTTGTGAAGGGGATTTTGTTTATCATTAACTATAGTTTATCATGAAATGTAGAGGATATAATTATTGTAAAACAAACATTAGTATGGAAACCAAAACAGACAATCGTACTTTAGCGCTAATTAAACAACGCCTGGATGAAGCAGAGCGCAATATTCAGTATGTGCGACAAGCCCTAGAAGAGAATGAGGGATTAATTGCTAAAAAGGGCAGTAACAGCCGGGGATACGAAGAAAGCATCAGCGGTGAAAAAGTAGTGGAAGGAGTGTTTGATGGGCAAAACATGCAGGGCAACAATGGCGAAGAATATCCGGTGCCACCTAACTATGCATCTAAGTCCAAACTGGTTGAGGGCGATATACTAAAGCTGACAATTGGTGTGGATGGATCGTTTGTTTACAAACAAATAAGTCCGGTGGAGAGACGGCGAGTAAGCGGACCGCTGCGTATTGACGAGCATGGCAATTTCAATGTGGAGACGGCAGAAAAGAATTATAAAATTTTACTGGCCAGTGTGACATTCTATAAAGCAGAGGAAGGGGACGAGGTAACTATTCTGCTGCCGGAGAACGGCGAGGCAGAGTGGGGGGCAGTTGAACACGTTATACATCATTAAGCAGAAAATTTAGCAATCATGCTAAGAGAGAAGATCGACGAAATGGTTGGTAAATTACCCACCCGGTACCAAAATAGTGGTAAACAATTTATTAAGTTCGGTGTAACTGGCGTGATTGGGGCAGTAGTAGATTTCAGCACCTACAACTTCTTGACTCGAGGGATAGGGTTTGTTGCGTCCTATATGGTATTTGGTCAGCAAATTATTGTGGCTAATAACATCAGTGTCTTGCTGGCGATTATTAGCAACTTTTTGTTTAATAAGTACTGGACTTTTAGAGATTCTAGCAAGCAAGTGGCTAAACAATGGGTTGGTTATTTTACGCTGAACTTTTTTACCTGGGTATTTAACCAATTACTTGTTTCCATGTTTACTTTTCAGGTGCCGATTGTTCAGGAACTTTTTGGTGACCAAAAAGATAATGCGGCAAAAGTGTTAGCAATTGGCATTATTTTGTTTCTGAATTTTGCTGGCAGTAAGTTCTTGATATTTAAGAAACCAACCCGGGTCTTGAGAGAAGTGAAGGCGTAGGATAAACTCGTTTTGTGACCACATTATATCGCCAATACAGGCCGGCTATTTTTAGCGAGGTGACGGGGCAAAAACACGTGACAGACACGCTGCAAGCAGCGATTGTGAGGAATCGCTTAACGCACGCGTATTTGTTTTACGGACCGCGGGGCACAGGCAAGACGACAACGGCCAGAATTCTGGCGAAGCGGTTAAATTGCGAGAAAGCAACTGGGGCAGAGCCGTGTGGCCAATGCGAATCTTGCCAAGCGATGGCAGCGGGGCGAAATATTGACGTGATTGAAATTGACGCCGCCAGCAACCGCGGAATTGATGACATCCGAGCGCTGCGGGACCGGATTGCTTCCGCACCGAGCATGGGAAAGTACAAAGTATATATAGTTGATGAAGTTCACATGCTAACACCGGAAGCGGCGGCAGCCTTGCTTAAAACATTAGAAGAGCCAGTCAAGCACGCCATATTTATATTAGCGACGACGGAATTGCATAAGGTGCTGCCGACAATCTTGTCGCGCTGCCAAGTATACCGCTTTAAGCGCGCGTCCCGGGAGGAGATGATGGAGCGGCTACGATTCTTACTGAAGCAGGAAAAGAGGCAGGCGGAAGACGGAGTAATGGATTTTATTATTGAGCGGTCTGATGGGTGCTACCGCGATGCTGAGTCTTTACTGGGTCAACTGCTTACGCTGCAAGAGAATGAGCTGAAGAAGGAAGCGTTGATGGAATTGTTAGGCTTGCCGCCTGATTCGGTCCTGGAAGATTTTCTAGGAGCAATGCTAAGGGGGGAAAGCGCAGCAGCGTTGACGGCGGTTGATACTGCCTGCAATGGCGGCCATGACCCGGAACAATTTTTACAGGAAAGTATTCGTCGGGCTAGAGATAAGGCCTTAGCAGCGATCGCAAAAAATTCGAGTGAGGCCGGGCGCTGGACTGCTATCATACGGGCATTGTTGCAGGCCAGACAAGACTTAGATTATGTGCCACAACCGCAGATTGCGTTACATCTTGCTATATTGACCATATGCACGACGCAGGGACCAGTACAAGGGGGAGGTAGGCCGACAGAAAAGAAAGAAGCGCTTCTCCAGCAGCCTCAGCAGGAAAGTAAGTCATTGCCAACTTCCAATAAACCAGCCGAGAATAAGGCTAATCAGCAAGGAGTAGAAAAGGTAGCGAAAATATGGTCGCAATTGATAGAAGCAGTTAAAAGCAAGAATCCGGTCGCGGCGACATTCTTGCGCGCGATTGAACCGATTGCCGGTAGTGAAGGACGAGTTGATTTGCGCGCGCGATACTCGCTGCACCGTAATTTTTTTAGTACACCCCGGAATAAAGAGATGGTGGAAGAGGCACTGGAAGTTTTGTTGGGAGTTAAAACAGAAGCGGTGTTTATCTTAGACGAAGCGAGCCCGAGCAGTGGACAGAGCAATAGCGGCAATGGCAAGTCCAGAGAAGAACAGTTTTACGAGACGGTGAAGGAAGTGTTTGGATAAGTAAGAAAATCCGAAATCCGAAATAGAGAAATCCGAAACAAATCATAAATAATTAAATCCAAAAACCGAATGTCAATTCAATGACAAATAACTAAGGCCAAATTGAGGGAGGGAAAAGTTGATAATTAGGGGTTTTTTGGGGTAAGTTGTAAGTGCTAAGATATTCCGGGATCGTCTAACGGCAGGACGGGAGGTTTTGGTCCTCCTAATCGTGGTTCGAATCCACGTCCCGGAACACTAAAAACAGGCCCTAAACGCGACCATTTCCTATCCAATGCAAAAGCCTACACAAATATCAGCTATCACGAATCCTAGCAAAATCGCGATCGTAGGAATTAGTGGTTCGGGAAAAAGTCTTCTTGCTCGCCATCTTGGCGAAAAACTCAATTTGCCAGTGATCCATATGGACAAAATATTTTGGAAAGGCGCTTGGGAAGCAGTTCCGGAGAAAGAGTATCTTGACCAACATGCAAAACTGCTGGAACAAGAACAATGGATCACAGAAGGCTATATTGATGCCAAAATGGCTGATCGCGTAAGAATGGCGGATATTATAATCTATCTTGATTACTCTGGTTTACTATGCGCCTGGCGTGTATTTCTGCGTTGGTTTAAGCATCGCAGAGTAAGCCGGCCCGAATTACCACTAGAAGCGCTAGAAAAACTGGATTTGAAATTTCTTTGGCTAGTGTTTAGTAGAGGCGAGAGAAAGGATGTGGAAGCTGCTTTGCAAGGAGTAGATCAATCACGGATTTTAAGAGCAACCTCACCTCAACAAATGGATAAACTTATTCAAAAGATATGATTGGTAATACCGACGAATACATAAATATCCTTATCGCACTTGAACCAGTAATTAAACGGGCTGGTAAATTAGCTTTGCAATTACGCCCCAATGTTCAAACTCATTATAAGCACAAAACAGGCATACGCGGTATTGATATAGTCACCGATGCTGATCTCGCCGTGCAAGAAGCTATCCTTCAAGAAATGGCTAAAACAAAATTAGTTGAATGCCAACTTATTGCCGAAGAAGATACACCATCAGTGGCTAAGTTTAAAGGCACAAACGGATTAACGCTAACACTGGATCCGATTGACGGCACTATTTGGTATGTATCAAATGCTGACTTTTTCTCGACCATAGTCTGCCTGCGTGACACCGAATCACTATTGTATACTTTTTGTCATTACCCAGTAGTTGATTGGTCGCGAAGAATTACAGATAATATAGTAGAAGATTTTGGCGCATTGCCACACGTTAAAACAAGTGCAGGATTGGATTTTACTAGTACCATTGCCCATACTTTTGGTAATCCACAGGAAACCGCACCGGATATTTATCAAACACTAACAAACGAGGGCTATGTCTTTCGTTCCGTAAAAGAAATTACCGATGAGTCAGGGTCGTGTACCTTATTTTTCTTAAACCAAGTGGCTGGATATTATACAGAAAACCCTAGCGCATACGATGGTCTACCTGCCCTCCACTATGGTCAAGCTAAGCAACTGCAAATTTACTCCACCTTGGATATTACAAAAATTATGGATGGTACTCATGGACCTTATCATCCAGGTTGGTACGTTGTTTTGCGGAAGTAACTCGTTTTAACATAATTCGTTTTTGTGTTAGATAAAGCGTTGTAGTAACACAAGCCATGATAGCTTGCTTATCCTCGCGCTTGCCCGTCATAAGAATATGTTTGGCATAGTCGCGAATATCAATATTCGTTGCCGTCATTACCTGGCCGCTTTTCTTGAGCACGCTTTCCATAAACCCACGATAGCGGATTAGGTCTTCGGTGAATCTATTCTCGACCGCTAGCTTATCGATATCCACTTTGTCGATAATGTTTACTAACTGATTAACCAGGGCTTCTTCGCGAATATACGGCTCCTTGCAGTTTAAGTTTCTGGCTCTGGTGCAGTGATAATAGACGTACCGCCGTTTTGTGCCATCAATTATGTCCTTGCATTTTTCTTCAGCTGTCACACCTGATCCGCAACTTCCGCACGTTAGCATTTTTGTGAAGTCAAAAACCTTAGTGCCTGGCTTTGATTTCGGATCAACCGTTAATTTTTCCTGCACTTCTTTCCAAAGTTTTCTAGTCACTATTGATTGATGCTTAACCTTGTACCACTTGCCGCCGGCTTTAGGGTATTCAAAGCGGCCAGAATAGTACGGGTTGTGTAACATCACGTAGATAGCTGATAGCGCCACTTTTTTGTCAGTCTTGGTGCGGAAACCCTTAATCTCATTCATCCAATGTAGTAGGTCGCGGCCGCTACAACCCAAAGCCGCCTTTTCGAACATTTCTTTTATTACTGGTGCACGCTTAGGATCAAGAACAACTTTTTTCTGTCCTTTGATCTCATATTTAAGATTTATATATCCTAAAGGCGTAATGCCTGGGCGATAGCCCATCTCACATTTGGCACGCAGTCCTCGCTTTACATTGACGCTTCGATTATCGTTTTCTAGTTTCGCTTGGCTACATAAAATCATGAGTAGGAATTTTTCATTTGGGGAATTATGAAAAATCTGACCGTGGGTTCTAATTTCCTCTAATCGCCCTTGATCCATAAGGTCGACTAAAGCACCAAGATCACCAGCGTTACGCGATAGGCGATCAGGCGCCCACGTGAGAATGCCACCAAACTGTCCGGCACGAATATCCTGAATCAGTTGTAAAAACACCGGCCTCGTAAACGACTCTTTGGCCGAGTGGCTTTCACGCCTGATTTCTTTTACCGTAACGCCATCACGTTCTGCTAGTGCCAACATCTCCTTAATCTGCGAATCAATCGAAAGGGCTTGTAATTCATCACTTTCGGTACTTTTTCTGGCGTATAGGCAGTAGTTAATATTAACCATGGTAGCAGGAACAGTGCCGCTGTCTTGCATACAAGTCCAGGCTCAAACTGTAGGTAAGTCGATGACGAGTTCGATGACGAGTTAGCTTGATCAAGAGACAAAATTGACGCATTATTGGTGCAATAACTATTCTACGCAAACAAGTATTTTAACGGCATTTTAGACGATGGAAATCAAATCAAAATTTAACTTTTTCCGTCGTCATAACCTTACGTATCTTGATAGCGCGGCCACAACTCAGGTACCCGATCTGGTCGTTCGCGCCGTGGAGCAAGTTTTAGAATATCGAGGCAATCCCGAAAGAAGCGCGCACGCAGTCGCTATCCGCAACAAGGAGCTATTAGAAGAAGCTCGAGACAACGTCGCTAAGTTCATCGGGGCTGACGCAGATGAAATAGTTTTTACCAACAACGCGACAGATTCCATAAACCTTGCTGTTGATTCTATCGCCGACCACATTCAGTCGGAGGACGAGATTATTATTTCAGTGTCTGAGCATCATTCCAACATGCTGCCGTATCTTAAACTTACAAAGAAAGGTGCAAAGTTACGGATGGTTGGACTTAAAGATGGTATTGTCGACATTGAGGAAATTGAAAGGGTACTTAACGATAAAACGAAGATTGTAGCGGTTGGTCATTGCTCAAATGTGCTAGGCAACATCAATGATGTAGAGGGTATCGGCCGAATCGTGAAGCGACATAACAAGGGTATTCTGTATGTGATTGATGGCACGCAATCCATAGCGCATCTGCCAGTTGATGTTAAAAAATACAATGCGGATTTATACGCGTTTTCAAGTCACAAAATGTATGGACCTGATGGTGTAGGAGTACTATATGCTTCTAAGGATATTCATCATTTGTTAGCACCGGTGCGCGTGGGTGGTGGCACGGTCAAGAACGTCGCCGTTACCTATGGAAAAGAGACGGACGTTATCTCTCCCGAATATTACCAATCTCTCGTGATACTTGAAGGCGGGACTCCCAACACTTCAAACATTGTCGGGCTTTCCAAGGCGGTAAACTTCATTCGCTCGATTGGCTTCGATGAAATAAGAAAACACGAGCTTGAATTATTAGCATATTTATTAGACGGTCTGAAGCAAATAGAAGATATTATTGTGTTTGGCCCGACTAGCCTAGACCAGAAAATCGGGGTGGTATCCTTCGGCGTGAAGGAATACAGCACGAAAGAACTTGGCGACTATTTGGCAAAACAAAAAGTCTGTGTCCGTTATGGCGCTCACTGCGCCTTTCCTCTTGCGGAAAAACTGGGTCAGGAAACTTTACGTGTGAGCTTGGGTGTCTACAATGACCAAGAGGATATTGACCATCTGCTAGGCGAAATTGAAATGTTTTTTGATAAGAAGAAAGGGTTAATTCGGAATCCTAATCTGGAGCCTTTGAGGAATAAAATTTATTACAAGAACACGGCGATTGTTAATTCCGCGCCAGCGATCATTGAAAAAATAAAATCGGCAATATATAACCCTCGCGAGACAGAAGTGATAGTTATGGGTGGGCACTTCCTAGCCGTGCCAGATATGCAGGAAAATAAGTTTTGGCCGAGCATTAAGCCTTTGCTGCCCGAACGGCTTCATGGCTTGCTTGAGGAATTTGGCATGACCAGTTTTCCATTGTTTACCTGGGAGCTAGCTTGCAATGTGGTGGCTACTCTGAAAGCCAATGGTATTAGCGCCAAACTCATTATTATTGCCAATGACACTACCGGCATTAATGAGCTGCGTCTTTCCAATGCAAATAAATCGAATCGGACGGCTGAATCTTACCGTGATGAAATCCTGACGCAATTTGCCGGTACGGAAGGCGTTCCAGAAGAGTATCTGGACATTGCCAAGCAATATAAGCTGGGCAAGAAGGATATTCTCAAGAACGGCCGCGCCTATTTCTTCCGCGAAACAATCTTGCGCGCCAACTTTAAGTCATTTGTTGGCAAAAATAAGGAATATTTTTCTGACATTATTGACTACACTGCGTCCGACGAAGAAATCGATATCTCAATCAACATTCTTGATAACCAGCAAATCAAGGTTTGTAATTTTGAAACATTCCAGTCAAAAACGGGTGGTAAGTTCTGCATCGTGGAAATCTCGGAGTTTTTGGCCGAATTGTTTGGTAGGGCTCCGGTGGTAAGCTTTGGGTATTTATCAGAGAAGGTTAAAACCCCCAAAACACAGGCCAAGCACAAAATGTTGGTCGCCTTCACTCCGGCCATGTGCGATAATGCCGTTACCCGAGCAGGTGAGCTGTACACCAAACTATTCTTGCAGGAGCAAGGCAGCGGCTCGTTTAAGTTTTTCAACATTCCTCTCGGTCCGAATGCAGAAAGAAACTTAGCGATCGGTACGGAAATGAAATACATATCTGACAAAGACGCGCTGGAAGAACTAGACGTGGAAACCACGCCGACCTTTGCTGAACTATGGAAGCTAACTGAGTATAAATTACTCTACGACAGCAAGGCGTACGTGGAAGAAATGGAAAAACTATTCGAAAAGATTGGCATCAATAATGAGTCCGCAATACTGGATACTTGTGTGGGGCCAGGCTTTTTCTCTACCGAACTTCTACAAAAGGGATACAACCTTGCTACCGCCGACATGAGTGAAGGAACAACCAAACCGTTTTATGAAAGCCTTAAAGAATTAGACATCGACCACAAAGTAACTAAATCTACTTGGCTTGATTTGCCTCATCATTTCTCGCCATCCTCTTTTGATATGCTATTCAACCGCGGCAACACCGTTATATACGCCGGAGGCGGTTGGAATACTAAGACAGTAGTAGATAAAGAAAAAACATTACAAGCCCTACTTGATACGTTTAAGGTTTATTACGACTTGCTGAAGCCAAGCGGTTATTTGTATGTAGACAAATTCAGGGATTCAGAAATTCCTGACAGGAAAGTAGCGGCACGGCTAAACATTAGGGATTCGAAGGAGCAAAAAGACTTGGTGTTTTATGTCGAACGTAAACCTGAAGATAACGTGCGGTTTGCTCAGCTTTTGTTAAGAGACAAGAATGGCAATGAAGAAGGTTTACCTAACATGGCCTACGACTTAAGCGAAAGTGAAATGGAAGGTTTGTTAAGGAAGGCAGGCTTTGCTAAGGTGGAGAAGATCAAGCTCAAAGAAGAACGGCACTTTGTCGTGTGGCTTGCTCAAAAATAATGGGAGGGTAGCTCAGCCTGGTAGAGCGTTCTCCTTATAAGAGAAAGGTCGTGGTGTTCAAATCCCACCCCTCCTACAAAGTATTATCTATAATTTGCCTTATTGGCATATACAAAACGTTACAGTCGCTTTGGACTGTAACGTTTTGTAAACCGCCACTAAACCGCTATTTGAGACTACTATCTTTCTAGTTTTTGCTAATAAATTACACTTTTCAAATAGCCAAAATAGTGTAACATTTTGTAACATTTTCTTTCGGCACGATGCTAAAAAATGGGACAGTCGTTCCGACCACTGTCCCATTTTATATAACGCCACGAAACCGTACTTTCGGGAGGATATGTTAGTAGTTAACCCTAGAAATGGAACACTTTCTATATATGCCATGTAGTGTCTCATTTGTCCCATTTTGCTTTGCCAAAGACCCCGTAAAATCCCATACTAAGGTTCTAGACCATAACGGCGAACTTATAAAATAATCGCTCAAAAAGGCGGTTATTTTTGTACCCAAGTCGGACTGCCGAACTGATAGACTAAGTTGGCAAGCTCGTCTATCATAAAGGCATGAACGAACGCGAACCACGGTTAAATCCAATACCGAAACAGCCCGTTCCAGAAATGTCGAACGAAGCGAGAGAGGATAAAGTCGCGAATAGTGTTCTAGACGCTCGAATATTGAATTATGTAAACGATGTTAAACCAGAAGAAATTGGTTTTTTAAAAGAAAAAATCACTTCATTAGACGTGCTAGTTCCAGAGATAAGGTTGGACGAGGATTTGATCTCTTTAGATAACTGTCCACAGAGTGCCACTGAAACATTCAAGGCTATACATCATAATCCTGGCATAGACATGCCTACCGCTTTCGTTATAGATCTTGAGACTTTTTTGGATAATTTAAAAAAGAATAAGCCAGAAGAATTTGATAAGTTACAAGAAGCTTTCAAAGACTCTGTTGTTGTTGACCTTGGCGCTGGTGATGGAGTTGTAAGGCCCAATAGGAGTTATGAGATGGCTTGCTTGCTGGGGGCTAAAGGCTATATTGGTGTTGAAACTTATAATTTTCAAAGTCTCGTACGAAGTTATCTTCGCACTAAAAAACTTAGAGTTGGTTATGAGCCAATTCCATTTAATTTAGTAGCCGAAGATGCAGTTAGCTTTATGAAGAGATTGCCAGATAAATCAGTGAATCTTTTAAACTCGGGAATAGGCGATATTCTAACTGAAGATTCATATAAAAAAGATTATCAATCGGAAATGGAACGGGTGCTTAAGGTTGGAGGTATTTGCTTGATTTCAAACTCCTTACCTCCAAGCGGGAACCACGAGACGATATATTCTACTGGATATGTAAGTGAAACTGAATCAACGAAACCCCATTCCCCAATAACAATTTTAAAGAAAAGTGTTTAATAAGTTGAGTCGTTCGGTGAGTTTCGAAAGATCTGTCCCTGTGGGCGTAGGTCGGGGATATATATATACTGCTTTTGGAGCTGGAAAATAGTTCGGGGTTCTAAAGTCTTGCCGCCCTCGGCTTCATTGTCCTGATCGTTTTTGATTTCAGATATAGCGTCGTAGTGACGCAGACCATGATTGCTTGTTTGTCCTCGCGCATGCCGGTCAAGAGGACGTGCTTGGCATAATCTCGAATATCAATATTTGTCGCCTTGTCGTTCAGATTGGTCTTATTTTGCTTTGCGGCGAATTCACAGATACGGTATCATTTGGTCATGGATAAAACAGAAAAGCGAGAACTGGAAGATATTTTAGCGAAACACGCTAGGCATACTGATGACAAGATTGAAAAACTGATTAAAAACACTGACGATAAATTAGAGCTGATCGCAGATGATGTTTCTACAATAAAAGAAAACGTCTCGCACCTCACTGATAGAATGGATCATATGACGGAGAGAATGGATCATATGACGGAGAGAATGGATCATATGACGGAGAGAATGGATCATATGACGGAGAAGGTGGATGTCATTTTTGAACAGACTGGCAAATTAACGGTAGATATGGAAATAGTGAAAGAATCCGTACAGCGTCATGAACAAAAAATTAAGCAGTTATAGCCCAAAAATTGCGCTAGTGGACTCGCAAAACAATCCGACAATTCGACCATCCTGCCTACTTTTAAAATTGGGGAAATAAAAAACTGCGCGAAGATTCGGCGGTGAAAGAGAAAGGGACAGCGAGCATGATCCGCGAGTGCCGCTAAAATATCATCGGCAGTAAGTCACGAGAGCTTTGCTACACAGCTTGGGGGTTGGATTACATTCGGGATATATGGATGTCAGCCGATAAAAATTTTTCTCGAGCCCATTCCCTGAACGGTTGCCTAGAATGCCATTTTCTATGCAGTGCACGAAATTTTCTACACTTGATAGTGCGGCGCCGACTGTTAATTTTTCCGGACCAGTGTTTATCGTCAATACGGATCATGGCAGTCTCCTTTTCTTGTGCTTGGTAAGATATGAAAAGGTACAATTCTCCGGAGGTTATATCATGAGCTCTTTTTATCACAGATAAAGGCTCCTGTCATGAATAATTTGAATTTTATAATGAACGCCTGTCAATGCGGATGGCCAGCGCAGTAAAACAGGGCTGGTGTTGGAATTGGCAATAATTTCTCTTCCTTTGATACACTTAGGAAATGGGTATACAAGTGGAATTTAACCCGGATTTAGCGCTGCGGAATATTGCTGAATTTCGAGCAGGCCAGAGAAAAGAGGAGGAGTGTATTCCGGAAAACCTAAAAGCGGGCGAAACGTATCCTTTCCTGAAGAATGGGCAGAGATTATATTGGCTGCATGGCGAGATTCCGCTGTTGGAGACGGCCGGGGAGGGGAAACTATCACGGCCTAAAGCGAGTGTAGTGATTAAGTAGTCGAAGAATTTTTTGGAAAATGGGAAGGTTTATACGACAGGAGAGTTCGAAGTAATTGAGGTATTCACTGACAGGAAGATACACTTTGAGAGTTACGCGTGGATTAAAAAGTAAGAAGCCACATCGATAGTGTTCTCACGAAGTGAAGTAGGAACTTGATGCCAACACATAAGGCTGATGATTGTAGGGATTTGCTAAGTGGCTGTCTTTTCTTTCTTTGCTATTCCGTGTTTATTATAAAGTGGTGAGCAGAACATTTAGAATCATTGTTGTGATAGTAGCGGGATTGGCTGCAGTAGCGGTTTTTTATCCCGTGAATCAGCAGCGCATTATTAATGTCGGCACAGACGAATACGCGGCGCATCACGCGCTTTACGGTAAACGCATCAAATCTCAGGTTATTACCATCAATGGAAAACTGAGGGGTATCGGGGCGGTGTTGGTTAATCTGCGACGCGCATCACAACTCACTGGAGTTAAAGTAGCAGTGTATACGGTAGACAATGAATTGCTGGCTGAACAAGACATCCCAGACGAGGATATAAAGGACGACAGTATAGCGTGGACTAACTTTTCTGACCTGGATATTCCAGGCAGACAGGTGCGCGTTGATTTTTCCGCGCCAGAGGCAACCAAGGATAATCCGGTAGGGCTACGATTTGAATTGGGCAGCCCCGAGGAATTGGCTTTAGCAGTGCGCGAACGAGTGCCGTTTTGGCGTGCGGCGAGGCAGTTTTTTGTGCAGCTGGTAACGACATACAATCTGGGACCAGCTATTTTGTCTGGGCTAACAACAACTCTGGTCATGGTCATAATATTTCTTGTCCCGTCCCTCAGGGGCATCTCACAGCGATGGAAAGTTGGGCTGTATCTGTCTTTTCTGTTAATTATTTTCTTGGTGACGGTCGGCGTTCGAATGAATATATCGAAAGGCCTTAAGGGAGTAAGCGGAGGAGATGCATATAATTATCTTTCCATTACCAAACAAATCACTGAGCTAAAAAATCCTTTAGCAGTAGAAAAGCGACTGCCTGGATGGCCTTTATTATTGGTGCCCGCATATTTAAGCAAGATAGATGATATCTGGTGGATGCGCTTTTTATCTATCCTAAGCGCTGGCGGCAGTGTTGTGATGCTGGCATTGTTAGCAAGAAAATTACACCTGCCGTGGAGTGTGCAAGTGGCAGCCCCTATATTATTGTCTTTTCAGAAAGATTTTTTCTTAACGTCCCTGAGGCCAGAACCGTATACTTTTTACACTTTTCTTCTGCTCTTAGCACTATGGCTATATTTGTCGCTTGATCATGCGTGGGCACAATGGTGTCTCGGCATCACCTTAGGATTTGCGGCTATGACCAGACAAGAGGGATTGGCATTGGCAGTGGTACTTATTCTTGGAACCTTGGCGCTGAGAAAACAATTGTGGTGGCAAGGATATGTACGCCTTATAATACCGCTATTTATTTTGGTGTTACCGTTTTTTATTAATAACGCAGCTACTTTCGGAAACCCTTTTTTCACATCGTATTTTGAGGGGGGACGCAATGAACTCGTTGATTCTTGGAATACCTTTCGGGAAAGCGCGGCAGCAACCTGGCAAGTCCTGGGATCATTGTGGTGGCGAACATGGTCCCAAGAAAAATATATTGAATTGAAAGATCCTTTTTTGCTGACGGGCGGTGCGTTTGCTCTTGTTTGGCTAATAATTGCCGGAGGGGGAGCAAGAAAGCGATGGCTAGGTCGGTCATGGGGAGTACTGGCGCTGGCGATGATCGCGACATCACTGGTGGCAACTTTTTTTGTTATGATATTGCGCTCCGTAACACAACTGGATGGACCGCTGATGGAGTTTAGTGATGCCGTCATGAAATTGACAGCCGGGGTTATGGTGGCGAGTGTCATTCCTTTTCTCCTACATACGCGCTGGCGAGGGGTACTAATTTTGTTGGTGCTAGTGACACAAGTACTTATTGCGCTCTGGTTTCATCCGATGCCTAAACATTTCCAACAGGATTATCCGCTGCTCATACTGATGCTAACCACTGCCTTGTTCCTGCCGCTGTACTATATACAAAAGTATGCGATGAAACAGCCCAGGAGATATAAGGTCCTAGCCATAACGGGCAGTTTACTGCTGCATTATGCTCTCCTGGCGCCGTTGGTAATTACCATTTTTATTTTGCAGTACAAGATTACTCCCACGATTGATCACCTGAACGAAAATTCAGCGGTAGACTATGTGATCTATGAGGCAAACCAGGCCGCCAAGAATCTACCTGGTCCACATGGCTTTGATCGGTTATACCAAATTTCTGAGGTGTATTTTCCGGATAATGTTTTTTACTACCGAGACGATCTTTCGATAGAAAAACAACAAGCATGGATTGATACTACAAACATTCGCACGTTAATGGTAACGAACTTGGAGCCGCTAACCATGGAGCCGATGGACACCTGGCTGGAAGTTAAGCATATTAGGAGCGAAGGAAAGAAGGAGCAAATGATGGAAAGTTGGGTATATGAAATTCCACAATAATTTATTAGAAACAAAAGGGTCGAAGTGGCCTGTGGCTTCAGCCGGCAGACTCATGACGGTTCATATTCCTATAGTCCAGATGACCGCCACGGTAGGGGATATTGCTAAACTGCTTACTGAGCACGCTGCTGTATATAAAACAATTAATTACATTTACGTTATTAGCGAACGGAAAGAATTAGCGGGAGTTTTATCGATCAAAGATATATTTCGCCAGCTGTCTGCTATGAAGGTAGCTGACTTAATAAAACAGCAGGGGCGAAAAGAGTTAATTTCTGTTACTTCCCATACCGACCAGGAGCATGTGGCACTACTGGCGTTAAAGCATAGTCTGAAGGCAATACCGGTGGTTGATAATAACAAACAACTGCTGGGGGCGGTTACTTCGGATACAATTTTACGGATTTTGGACAGTGAAGCCGTAGAGGACATACTCCGCTTTAGCGGAATCTATCATAAAAGCACAGTGGATAATGTGCTAAACGACTCTTTGTCGGTTTCAATCAGACATCGGCTGCCTTGGCTGGTTCTTGGTTTGGCGGGGGGAATATTGGCGGCGGGAATTATTAAGTTTTTTGAGGACCTGCTAGCCCAGCATCTAATTCTGGCGGCCTTTATTCCATTGATTGTCTATGTAGCTGATGCGGTAGGCACCCAAATGGAGGCTTTTATAATCAGGGACTTGGCATTGAATCCTCATCTGAATTTTTTTAGGTATCTGATGCGACACTTCGCCGTGACTACTTTTATTGGGTCGTTATTGAGTATCATACTGTTTGTAGCAACTCTGGTGATATACAGCAACGCAAGAGTGAGTGTTGTGGTATCGGCGGCGCTGTTCTTGGCCATTGTTTCTTCACTGGTCACTGGACTGGTTGTGCCTTACCTCTTTGGCAAACTGAAGTTCGATCCAGCCAATGCCAGCGGGCCCACTGCTACGATTATTCAGGATATGGTCAGTGTGCTTGTTTATTTTATTGTGGCGTCTTGGGTTTTATAATCGGACGGGGCAAAAGCGCTACCTTATGGTATTTATTCAACAATGAGCGTGCCAACCATACCTAACTGACGATGCTGACCCACTGAACAGTAAAACTGAAAGCGACCTGTGCGATCGGCGACGAATTCAACCGTATCGGTTTCTCCTGTTTTAGTGATTTGAGTACTGGCGTTAAATTCATCCAAGCGCCAATCGTGCATGCCACCAGCATTTTTGAAACTGATTCTGACAGTATCGCCTTGTTTGACGCGAATTTCATTGGGGGTAAAACTATAATTTTGCCCCGAGACTATAAATTCCTGGACAGCCGGTGGAACAGGCGAGGCAACAGGAGCCGTTTCGGCGGTAAGGGTATCAATACTGGTGTCTGGCTGTAGGAGCGGCATGGTTTTCGGACTGGTTAGAATGGGTGCACCTTGTTCTAGTGTAGGTATGGCCATCTCAGTCGCGGAAGTAGTCTCGTCGGCGGTTATCGCGGGCTGCTCGGGGGGACGGCGATAGATGATAAAGCCGATGGCGACGACAACGACTAGAGTAATTAAGCCGATGACGATAGTCGCAGTATTGGTCATGCCCCGTTCCGCTGAGCGCGAGGATACTAACTGAATTTGATGAGCATTATTTTTCATAATTTATTGTGGTGAGAATTGATTAGGCTTTTAGTATGCAAATTACCAATGAACACAGCAAGATAAAATTAAAATTGGTCGGCTGAACCTAGACTGGATTAGCAACAAACAGAAAACTGTTCTAGTCAAGGATTATACCGGCGAGGCGAACGAAGCGGGAAAATTAATAGCCATATACCAACCCCAGGAGACTATTTTGTTCTCCGGCCCAACAAAATCAAACCAGATAGCCGGAAATTTGGATTTGGGCAGGCGCCTGATACCCCCCACTTCTGGATCCTGAGTGATGAGGTACTTGGGAGTGGCACCAACGACTACACTGTAATGGTCTTCATCCTCATCAAACCAGCCGATAATGACCGGAAGTTTTTGCTTAACGACTAAATTTTCTACGTCCGATATACTGGCGTGTTCATTAGTGATAACAGCGCCGCCTAGCTGCTTCACGGCTTTGATCAAATCAGCATGCTCGGTACCGTGCTGGGTTGTCGCAGCGGACAGCTCTGCGAGATGGCTTTCGGAATATTCCCGGCCGAAGTAAGAGAGGGCTATCTTCAAAGAGGCGGGGCCACAAAGACCGGTTGTTTGCCGGAACGGTTTAACATTGAGAATTTTAGGACTGGACATAGAAAGTGGAAAAATCAATTTGTCGAGAATGATCTTCATCGCCGATATAACCGCCACCGGCGGCACGTCTGGATTCCTTTTCGGCAGCACAAGCATAGTCATGGGCAATATCGTATGGTTTGCCCTGCTCCATAAGGCTACGCTCATAAGCTTCATGCTTCAATATATGGGGCCAATCACGCTTGTCGAGAGTTTGTTCAATCCAGACCGTCCGGCGGGGGACATAGTCATACACCAGATCATGGCCGCCGATAACAAATTGCGGATCAATATAGCGGCGTACTTGCGCGCCAACGACACGTTGAACAGTCAAACCATCAGGCTGTTTTTCCTCATGGTTTACTAGCTTTTTAGGTTTTCCCCGGCTGATAAACTTTTTAACGTAGGCGCTGCGACTGAAGTCCTGCATCGGCGTAGTCTCCATCTTTACAAGGAATTCTTCTTCCGCGCGGAACTTATAATCCAGCCAAATCTCACCAACGGGAATATACCACTTGGAAATGAAAAATGCCGGGTTGGTATGACGAAAATGGATAATATTGAAATCGACGTCAAGTTCCTGTCTTATTTTGTAACCGTCAACGTATTGAACGCGCATAAATTTATTGTAATAACAGGTTAAATATCAAACAAATGGCTAATTAATGATCAACCCCGACCTAGCCACGTTTAAACTATTAACCAAGAATCTATGCCACATTGTTGATTGTTTGGCAATCTTGGTAGTTAGTAGGATTTTAATGTATTATAATAACCAAACAAAAACAAGAAACATCTCGGGAAGAGAAGTTTATTGAGGGTTTTGCGTCTGTAGCTCAGCGGATAGAGCGCTGGCCTCCGAAGCCAGAGGTCGCAGGTTCGAATCCTGCCAGGCGTACCATCAATATGAAAGCAATAACTGTAACCCAATTAGTAGCCCTAGTGGATGAGACGCTGGACGCTTTTGATGGCGTCGTGGTGGAAGGCGAAGTGGACGAGTACCAACTAAGTGGCGGTAAGTGGGTGCGGTTCGCCTTAAAAGACGAGAGTAGTACGGTGAGATGTTTTATGCCGGTGTGGTATTTGAAAACAGAGATTGAGAACGGTATGAAAGTATTGGCCACAGGAAGACCAAAGTTGACACAGAAATGGGGATTTAGTTTTAACTTAACGTCAGTCGTACCATCGGGTGAAGGGTCATTAAAAAGAGCATTCGAACTGTTAAAAAAGAAGTTGCATGAAGAGGGTCTGTTTGATGCCGACCGGAAAAGGCCGATCCCGGTTTATCCTCAACACGTGGTTCTTATCACGTCGCGCGAGGCAGCGGCTTACACGGATTTCTTGAAAGTATTGCAGGCCCGTCAGGGAGGACTAACAGTTTCGTTTATACATACACAAGTGCAAGGCGAGAAAGCAGCCGCGCAGATAATAGGGGCACTGGAAACTGCTAATACGGAATTAGCGGGCGTTGATGTGATTGTATTGGTGCGCGGCGGAGGCAGCTTAGAAGACTTGCAATCATTTAATGATGAACAAGTGGTGCGGGCAATTGCCGGATCAAGATATCCGACAATAGTCGGGGTGGGACATGAGCGGGATATTACCTTGGCGGACCTGGCAGCGGATGTACGGGCGTCAACACCAAGCAACGCGGCAGAATTGTTGGTTAAGTCGCGTGATTTATTAGAGTATGAGATTTTGCTGCTGCGGGAAAGACTGCGTGATACAGTCTTTGAACAGTTGAAACAACGACGGGCGACTATAAAACAAATCATGTTGATTTTGCATGGGGAACTCAGAACGATGAAACAAAGGCTAACCCAATTACAAAGGGTACTAATGTCACTGTCGCCATTAGGAGTGCTGAAGCGGGGATACAGTATTACAATAACGCAGAGTGGTAAAGTACTTAGAAAAGCGGGCGAGGTGAATGGTGGCGATAAAATTATTTCACGGTTGAGCTTTGGTGAAATAAACTCTACAGTAACAGGAAGAAAATAAAAAATTATGAAAGAAAAAGATAAATTTAATTTTTCGAAAGGATATAAGGAATTGGAAGGGTTAGTGGCTGACTTTGAGTCCCGCGAGATTGACCTGGAAAAGGACTTACCAAAATTTGAAAGGGGCTTAGAGCTGGCACAGAAATTGCAGCATCGAATGCGGGAGATTGAGAATAAAGTGATTGAGATTGACAAGAAATTTAATAATCATGATGATGAAAATGATGAATAAAAAATTCTTGGTAATGGCAGCAGTGGCCCTAATCGGAATATGGCCATTGGCTAGTTATGGCGGGGTTTTTGTCACCAAGGAGGAGGATGCCAGAACAACGGCTGAGGTTAATGATGACTTATATATAGCGGGTAACAGCGTAACGGTGGAACACAACGTGCAGGACGACTTATTTGGGGCGGCTAATTCGGTGGAGGTAACTGGCGATGTTGGACAGGATATCTACGCCGCTGGTAATTCGGTACGGATCACAGGTGAGGTAGGAGATGATGTTTTTGCCGCTGGTAATTCGGTACGAGTAACAACAAAGCGAGCCGATGACGTGTTTGCGGCGGGAAATGTCGTAGAGATTGTCAGTGACAATATCCAGGGCTCCGTTTATACAGCCGGCCAAAAAATTACGATCAGCGGTAAGATCAATGGTTCAGTGCAAGCAACGGGGGAGACGGTAAAAGTAAAATCAGGGTCAGAGATTAAAGGTGACCTTGTTACTTACGGACCGAATGAACCGGTAATCGAGGAGGGTGTAGCAATCGGCGGTGAAACAAAACATGTGTTCGATCAAGCGAAGAAGGCGGCAGGAGTATCTACCGGTAAAGGATTAATACTAGGCTGGGTCATGAGTATTGCAGTGTGGGCAGTAGTTGCGCTAGTTGGCTGGTATGTGGGACCGGCATTAGTGAGCCATACTATCCAGAATGCGTTGCAAAAAAGCGGAAAATCGCTCGGGTTTGGATTTGTTTGGGTGATTGCGCTGATACCAGTGAGTATATTACTAATGATCTCGATGGTAGGCTGGCCTTTGGCAGTGATTGGAGTATTAGGCAGTGCGGCTATGCTGATGGTGGCTAATGCAGTCAGTATGATTGTGGTCGGCGTGTGGGTGATGCAGAAAATACAAAAGAAAGAAACTCCCATAACCTGGCAACATGTATTGATCGGGACCGTGGTAGTAAAAACCGTACAAATTGTGCCGATAATAGGTTGGTTAATCAGTTTAGTAATATGGCTACTGACAGCAGGTGCGTTAGGGATGAGTTTGTGGGAACAGTTGAGGCCCAATAAACATGAGCCGATCAATAAAGTGGATGCAGCGGTTAGCTAAGTCACCATCCGTATAAGGGGCAAGAGGTGTTAAAGCAGGCAGGATATTCAGAAACAATGCGTAGGGGCATTATGGCTCATGCGCCACATACTGGCACAGCCAGAAAAAATACGATGGAGCGGGCAATCTTCGCAGTAGATGAACTGGCCGGATTTATTGTGGCCGTGGCATTGGTTAAACCAAATAAGAAATTAGCAGAAGTGGATGTGAAATCAGTACACAAAAAGCTAAAGCAAAAATCATTTGCCGCGGCGGTGAAGCGCGAGGAGATTGAATTAGGAGCTAAAGAGCTTGGTTTTAGTCTGGATGAACACATCAATCACGTGCTGTCTGCTATGAAAGAAATAACAGAGGAGCTGGGTTTATAGCCGATTATTTTGAGTGATAACCCAAGCTGCTTAGGCAATTAATTTATCTAGCATAGCCGGCGTAACTGCGCCGGGACGCACCACGGTAAGTGAACCGTTTTTCTGAAGACGAACTATCGTTGTTGGCTTGTGGGGTGGAAGTGTGCCGCCATCAATAATAGCAGCCAGCGATAGGTTATAAGTCGTGCCACTGGCACCATGAGGATCGTCTTCGCCTAGTTGATCGTCAGGAAGCAATCCAGGAAATGCTGCTTGGACACACTCAGGGGAAAAACAAGCCGGCTCGTCAGTGCGATTGGCGCTGGTGGCAGTTAGCGGTACCGGCATGGCTTGGCAAAGCTGATTCATCAAGGGATGATCAATTACGCGAAGTCCTACCAGATCAGCCTTGGCAAGATGCTCTAAGGACGGCTGGGGTTTTACCAGCAAGGTCAAAGCTTGGTTGGCAGCACGAGTAAGGAAAGCAGTCTCAGTGGCAGTTAATTGTAAGTATTGCCCCCATAGAGCAGGGTTCAACATCACAGTGAAAGACTTGTCCTCTGGACGGCCCTTCAGAAGACGCAAGCGTTGCAGGGCGTACCCTTGGGTAGCGTCAGCTGCTAAACCATACGAGGTACCGCTGGGGAAAGCTACAATACGGCCGGAGGTGATAAAGGCAGCGGCTGCGGTGATGTCGCTAGTTAATGGACTATATAAATGTGTTGAGTACTTGGACTTGGTTGGCATATGGTAATTATCGTTTGTTTTGTGGGGAAAAATAAAACATATTATAACGTATACCTGGTGATGATAACTTTATGCCATTAGCAGGTAAAATTGAAATATAGGAATTAATTGAAGTAATACATAACACAAGAATGAAACGAAGCACAATGATTTTAGGGGGTGCTTGTTTGGTGCTTGGGGGAGCACTGGTAGGTACGGCGATGGCGTTATGGCCAGCGCTATCCGCCCCTGAAAAACCGGCCAGTGAGGCGCATTTCGAAATTGGGCTTAATGACGTAAGACCGGATGGCGATAGCGACGTTGTTGAATCGGCTAGCGCACTACTTTGGGACAGTGAGGCAGGGGTGATTAAGTACGAGGCGAACGGTTTCGAAAGACGACCGATAGCCAGTTTGACTAAGTTAATGACTGCTATGGTGGCATTGGACTATGGCGTTGACTTGGACAAAGAAATGACTATTATGCCCGAGGAATATCGGATTGGTGGACGACTGGTTTTAGCCCCAGGCGAGCGCGTGACGATGCGGGATTTATTGCATGCTTCGTTAATGGGATCAGCTAATAATGCGACGCTGGCTTTTGTTCGGGGAGTGGGGGTAGAGGAGGAGGAGTTTATTCGAGCCATGAATCGCAAGGCGATTGCCCTGGGATTAGAACAAACTGAGTTTGTGGAATTGACAGGTTTGGATTTGCATAATATTTCCACTGCCTATGAGGTGGCTAAAATTGCAGAATCAGCCTGGCAGGACTATCCCATCATTGCAGAAATAACCAGCAAAATTAAGTATCAATATGTCGTGGGGGGCAGCGGGCGGGAGCATACTATTGTAAATACTAATAATTTGATGGTGGATTATGATTATAAGTTGGCCGGTAGTAAAACTGGCTATTTGTATGAAGCGGGTTTTTGCCTGGTAGTACGAAAAGCGTCCGACAATAATTTAATTGCCGTAGTACTTGGGTCACCCAGTGAATGGGACAGTATGAGTGATGCCAGGACATTGTTAGAAAGACCGTGAGGCAAGAAATTACGGTCATTTAATGTAATGGTGCGCAAGGAGCGCGATCAGCTGTTTTATCAGTAATATTTTGTTTTTATTTGTTGTTTGGTATATTGGTGTATAAATAAAGGGAGTATAGTAATTTAATGTTTTTAATATTTAAGTCAGATTAATAGCACATACTTATGGCAGATTTTAAACCAAATATTTATCCAATAATGTACTGGGGACTGATGTACGGCCTGATTGCAGGCTTTGTGCTATTTATTTTGTTGCTAATGTCGCGGTTTATAACCTTGTTATGGTTTCCAGTATTTTTAGTCGGTGTGATATGGGGCGGATACCGCAATTACAAAAAGCAAAAAAGTGAATCAGGGCATGTGAGCACTCAACCAAAAACAGCACTGGAAGAATTTAAGGAAGCAGCTAGAGATATTGTCGGCGCTACGCGTGATATGGTGGCCGAGCAAGCCCAGGAAGCAGTGGCAGAAGAAGAAGCGGCCAGGACAACAGCACCGGAGGAGACAGATGTAATGGCTGAGGAAACAGAATCGGATTTAGCTAACGAGAACGATGCTTTAGTCGAGCAGACACCAGTGGAAGACGAAATTGTACCCGTTCCTCCAGCAACAGCGGTAGCACCTCCAACACCGCCGAGGGCAGGGAATCAAAGCAATACTAATCAAGCAACTCGAGACCAATCAGGCCAAACGGGACAACCGCTGAATAAGTAAACCCCCACACCCGGTCTTTTGGCCAGGGCTTTTCAGGGGAGCTAATATAAATACCATTCATCACCGGCCTTAAAGGCCGGTGCTTTCTGGGTGTGGGGGTAAAGAAGAAAAATTATTTGACACTCGCGGAGAGTGGGTGGGGCATTTTACCAATGCCATAATATACTAGGCCAGCACGGACGATGGCGGGCATATTGAGGACGTTTCTGCCATCAATGACGATTTTAATACCAGCAGCCTGTAAGTGCTGGGGTGTAAGTGAGTGGACAATTTTGGTGTGATCGCAGGTGAGCATAATGGCATTGGAGTTGGAGAGAACTTCAGAAAGGGACGCAGCGTCTGAACGTTTAGGAATAAACGGGTCGAAAGTTTGGACAGTAATCGACTGTTTTTTGAGCAGAGCCAAGGTTTTTAAAGCGGGGCTATTGCGGATATCGGAAACATTCTTTTTGTAGGCTAATCCAAGCAAGCCTACTTTAAGTTGATTGACCGGCAGTTTAGCTTCTTGAGATGCTTTCAATAATAGCTCGACCATATAAGATGGCATATCTTCATTGATGCGACGAGCCAGCTTGAGGAACTTATGGTCAAAACCTACTTGCTTAGCCCGTTCAATCATGTAGTAGGGATCGACACTGATGCAGTGCCCGCCCACGCCGTTGCCGGGATAGTGTGGCATAAAAGCAAAAGGTTTGGTGGCCGCACCAGCGATCACGTTGGTAATATCGATGCCGAGGACAGCAAAGGATCGGGCCATTTCGTTAATATAGGCGATGTTGATATCGCGGAAAGTGTTTTCCATGATTTTTACGGCTTCCGCCTCGGTGGGGGAGCCCATGACCTTGATTGGTGCTTCTAGGACGCTTTCATAAAAATGTTTGGCATTGTTAACGCCTGTCTTCGTGTAGCCGCCCAGAACGCGTGGAATGTTGCGCACGGACCACTTTGCATCACCGGGATTGATGCGCTCCGGACAATGAACCAAGTGAACGGCCGGAACGTCTTTGAGCAATGGGGATATTACTTCGTCCATTACACCAGGATTAACAGTTGATTCCACGACAATGGTATGCCCCTGCTTCAGGTAAGGTTTAATATTGGCAATCGCTGATGTGAGCGGTATTAAGTCGGGGTGGTTGCTGGCTGTGACGGGTGTCGGGACGGCGATGATTATTATGTAGGCATTGGCAACAACACTAAAATCAGTGCCCGCCTGGATAGGATGTTTCTTTAAAGCTTCAGCTAAGTCGTCATCCCGAAATGGTACCTGTCCGCGTTGGATTAATTCCACCTTCGGTTCGTTGATGTCTATACCTAAAACTTCCCAGCCTTTTTCTCGCGCTAGGACGGCTAAGGGTAAGCCTACATAACCGAGGCCAATAATTGCGACCGTATTATTTATTTTTGTCATTTGTTCTCTGGTTAGCAGAGGCAGGTTTTGCTATACTGCCTGAGCGGTTATTAATTAAAACAACTTATGAATAAACGAATTATTATGTATAGCACCAAAACCTGCGGGTTTTGTAAAGCAGCCAAAGCTTACTTTAGTGCTAACAATATATCATACACAGAAATCGATGTAGGGGAAGACCGAGAAAAAGCTAGAGAGATGATTGAGAAATCTGGACAGATGGGAGTGCCGGTGATAGTGGTGGGAGAAGGCTCGGACGCAGAAGTGATTGTCGGGTTTGATCAGGAGCGCATAGCTGAGGCAATTAAGTAATTGGAAGAAGGCGAGAGTGTATGTATGACGTGGCGATTGTAGGCTATGGACCGGCGGGGATAACGGCGGCTATTTATGTTGCACGAAGAAGATTAAAAACATTATTGGTGGGAGAATTGCCAGGTGGTGAAGTATTAAATTCAGGGGTGATTGAGAACTGGCCGGGAGGAGCCACGACAGATGGCGTAACGTTGGCCCAGGACATGATTAAACATCTCCAAAACCATCAAGGAGAAGTGGATATTGTTCAAGGCAAAGTACAATTGATAAGAATGGAGGGCGAGGAATTTATTTTAGACTATGGCAACGAAAAAAGCAGCCAAGCAAAAACGGTGATTTACGCCACCGGTCGACATCCGCGCGAACTAGGGGTGCCGGGCGAAAAGGAATTTAAAAATTTAGGGGTCAGTTATTGCGCCACTTGTGATGCGCCGTTATTTAACGATAAGACGGTGGCCGTGGTTGGTGGCGGTAATACTGGGGCTGAGGCGGTAATAATGCTGCAGAATTTTGCAAAAAAAGTTTACTTTTTACATATCGGTCAGCAGCTAGCGGCCGATGCGGTTCTGCTAGAAAATATTTTTGACAATAAAAAAACAGAAGTGATTGTCAGCGCTAAAACATTGAAAATTGGCGGGAATAAATCGGTCGAAGGGCTGGAATATGAGGATCTGATATCCGGAACAAAGAGAATGTTACCGGTGGAGGGAGTGTTTGTAGCAATTGGAGCAACACCTAACATCGCCCCGGTTAAAGATTTAGTTAAGTTAAATGAATGGGGAGCAATTGTTGCCGATCGCTATGGTGTAACCAATCAAGCTGGTTTTTTTGCCGCCGGGGACGTCACCAATGTTCGAGACGCACAGATTGTGGTGGCCGCCGGACACGGCTGCTCCGCTGCTTTATCCGCTGGTGATTATATCGCCAGAATGTGACGAAAGAATAAGGTGTTGGGCTGATTGGTAATTCGATAGGGTCGGTCAAGTCAATATGTGTCAATATGCCTTGTCAGGATGGGTTAGTTGTGGTAAATTCCGCATTTGCATTATGAAGGTGGTAAAACAAGTAACAGCAGCGGCACTAAGGTACTTAATAAAAGCATTGCTATTTATTAAGCGGCTTTTTCCGGCATCGCATTATGCGTTACTAGCTTTATTGTTTATTGTTGGTCTGGAATTAATTTTTGCTTTGCAGCGCTGGGTGCTAGTGGTAGCCCAAATAGTAATAGTGGTTGTTTCGATTGGTGTAGTGTTAGTAAGGATCGAGGAATCGGGAAAATTTACTTTATCCAATATGCTGCTGCCGATATTGGCTGCTATCGGCTTGTGCGGTTTTGGCTTTTTATTACCAACCTCATATATCTTGCATTTGTATATCATCGCCGCTGGTGCTGTCTTATTCTTTATTCTTAAACATGGCGCACGGCAGGCGTACCCGATCTGGAACTGGATGATATCATTGCTGGTGTATTTTTTAAATATTGCCTTTATATTAGGGCTGCGTTTTCATTTGTATTTACCGATCATTTTCCTGTTGTTTTTGGTGTTTATGGTAACTGCCTTACTAGCGTGGCAAGCATTGCGCCGGTTAGCTAGCGGGTCGGTGATTATGCTACCGGTAGCGGTAATGGCTTTCGTTCTCACGCAACTAGTTTGGGTTATGCAGTTTCTGCCAGTACACTATTTAATTCAGGCGGGACTTACTACATCAGGCTATTATGTGATGTTTAATTTGTTGGGACTGAGCGTGAAAAGAAAAATCACCAAAGGGGACTACCTGGAATATGGCTTGGTGGGACTGACGGCGATTATCATTATATTACTCAGTGCGCAGTGGATATGAGCGGATATCATCTTCGACTAACAAGTTGGCAACAGTCACACTAGTGCTAAACTTTTTTGTATAGTTAAGTAAAATACGTATCATGATGAATGATCAAACAGAAGCAAATAAATCAGTAGTTCGAGTGTCATTATTGTGGCTGCTGCTCGGAGCAGCGTTAATGGTGCTGCTCGGGATGGGTGGGGGGGTGCTAGTTAACCTGATCTGGTCTCCGACAGTGTTGCCTCTGACCGAAGGCCAAGAATTAATAACGACTACTGTCCAAGAGGTAACGATTTCACCAAATAAGGCGGTGGCGGAGATAGTAGACAAAGCAGATAAATCGATCGTCGGCATCACGGTAAAAGATGCGACCAATAAAACATTGCTGGCTAATGGCGTAGTGGTGACGAACGATGGGTTGGTTGTTACTAGTGCAAGTTTACCGAAAGTAGATTTAACAGCGATTGATTACCTGGGCATGGAAGCGCCACTGAGCGTAGTTGGCAGTGATGAACTGTACGGTTTAACATACCTGAAGTTTGAGGAAGGTGTCGTCGGCCCGCTCGATGTGCGCAAGGAAGGCGTATCGGCCGGCAGCGAGTTGCTGCTGCTTGGTCGCGCTAAATTAACTTTTTTACCCCAAGTAGAAAAATGGGGTCTAAAAGAATGGATTCTGCCCCCAGAAATAAGCCCGCGGGGCATGCAAAGGATTTGGCGCGGTACTATGCTCAATGATCCGACATTGACCAGCGGTGCATTAATTGATGATGAAGGACGATTAGCGGGTTTATTAATGAATGGACCAGCTGGACTGGCGATTAGTGCTGAAGACTTATTAATTAGCATGCAGCGTTTGTCTCAGGGGAAGCGGGAGACGGACCCCTTGCGTGATTTAGGTATCAAGCTGCATTTTAATTTACAAACAAGCAGTACGGATGGTCGACAATTTACACCACAAATAACAAGCGTCGAAGAGGACACACCGGCTGCTCTAGCTGGGCTTAAAGTGCAAGATGTTATTGTGGGCATTAATGGCAACAAGCTAAGCTGGGACAAAAGTTTAGTTAGCCAGATTATGGAACAGCCAGTAAGAGAAGTAACTGTTAAGCGCAGCAATCGGGCGGAAGATATTGTCTTGACTATTAACGCAAAACCCCAATGATGGCGCGGTGGCTTAAGTTTGTATTGGCAGCCGCCGGGATCGTTGGCATACTGATAATTTTTTCCCTGGTGCAGGAAATGAATCGCCGTTTATCTGTGCAGCGAGAAATCGTACGACTGGAAAGCGATGCAAATAAATTAGAAAAGAATTTAATTCAGATGGAAAATTTGAATCAATATTTTAAAACTAATGATTTTGCCGAATTGATGGCACGGGAAAAGTTGAATTATCGAGCGGAGGGAGAAAAGGTTGTGTTGATTCCGGAAATTGAGGCAGTGCAGGACGAGAGCGCTGAGACGGATCAAGTAGACGAGCGATCGATACCAAAAAGATGGTGGGATGCTTTTTTTACTAAACCGCTAGCCCGCTAGGACGAGGATTTGGAGAAACAAAGACAAAGCCGGTAATATATAGTCATGGGTTCGTCCAAAGGTAAAGTTATTGGAATCTTTCTTTGCATCCTGCTAAGTCCTGTAGTGGTATGGATGTTGCTGTGGATCTCGATAATGGTTAGCACTAATATCTATCAGCATAATCTGAGCGAATCAGGCTTGTGGCCAATCATTTGCTCATCCCGAGGGTGCGTAACGACTAGCGGTTGGCACAAACATTATCGGGCAAGGCTGGTATTTGCGAGAGAAACTAAGCAAAGTATGCCAACGCCGGAAGAGGCGTTAACGACTTTAGCGAGGCAGCATTTGGTAGATAAGGTGCTGGGTGATTCTTCGATTACGCTGGGCAGCGCAAGACGATATCGAGAAGAAGTTCTGCAGGCCAAGGACGAGGAAAAGATCATGAAGGCTACCGGATTAAATCTGAATGATTACGACTCGATGGTGATATTGCCACTGCTTAAACAGGAGATGCTGAGACAGCGCATGAAGGGTGAAACTCTAGAGAAGATGTTTGAGCAGTTAGCCGCGGAGCGTAAGTTGTGGGTGCTGCCGCGAGGTTTGGTGTGGGATAAAGAAACCGCCGAAGTGAAACAAAAGTAAGGATTAAGCTAAAATCCCAATGACCAATGCCCAATGCCCAAAGAATGTCCAAATCCTAAACTAGTGAAATTCTAAACAAAATAGAAAATAGAAATTGGGCTTATAAAATTCAAATGCCAAAGTTCAAATGTCAATTCAATGACAAATGCCAAATATCAATAGTGAACAGTGTAATACCTTTTATGTCTAATCGGTTGCGGTAAGCGAGAATAAAATAGTATTATGGCAACGGGAAATAATGTGCTGTTGATTTGCGGGTATGGTTCAGTGGTAGAATGCAGCCTTCCCAAGGCTGAGATACGGGTTCGATTCCCGTTACCCGCTCTGACTATGAGGGAGAGGAGGCATCCTCTCCCTCATCGAAAAATCACTTCATGATTTTGCTACTCCCTTACCACAGGGTGGTCTTAGTTTGGCGGCAGAGCCACCAAATTCGGCATATTTAAATAGCTGGCTTATTGAATTTCTAGGTAAGAAAAAGACCACCGAGAAGTTTTTTAGACTTGGGTGGTCGTGAAGGGTGTCGCCCGAGGGGGAGTGAGAAGCTGGCCTGAAAGTGGTTTACCGGATCCGGAAGCAACGGCTGTGGTCGCACCAGTGATCGTCTCGTTCGAGCCAGTCGGCGGTGGGGCGGGGGTTTTCCTGTAGGCGTTCAAACTCGTCCAGCGTGAGCGATCGGTAGCCCCAAAGCTTCATCAGCAGAAGGACACGGCGGCCTGTCATATTGGGCGTTATGTATTTCTGATGAAGCTTGGAAAACGTCTCGTGCTGTATACGATGAAATATAATGTGATAAGCTAAGTGAAAATAATTAACAATAGAAAAAATATGGCTGAAAAACTATTTAATGAACCAGTGACAAAAATAGTGGATGCGTACGATCTTTTCGATAACATCCATCAAAGAGAGTTAAAGAACTTTAAGTTTCGGCCAAGCGCCTATGGGATATTGAGAGAAGGCAATAAAGTCTTATTCAAACGACATCCGGCGATCAAAAAGTACGATCTTCCCGGTGGGGGTATTGAATTGGATGAGACCATAACTGATGGCTTAATCAGAGAATTTATGGAAGAGACAGGATTAATGATAAAAGTCGGTAAGCTGATATCGGTTGAAGATACCTATTTTACTTACAACGGTGAAGATGCGCATGGTATTTTGATATTTTATGAAGTTGAAAAAATCAGTGGCGAACTGACGCCAAACGGAGAAGATTCCGTGGACGTAAAATTTCGAGACATTGATTCATTGGCACAGGAAAACGTGCACAGATCGTGCTGGAATATAATCACTCTAATTAAAATGAAGAAAGGTGCTTGATTTATGGAGTTTGATAGTGTTTTGTGGTGTCTATTAGGTAATGAACAACATCGACTTGCGTTGAGGCATAAGTCTTTATAAATTATATAAGTATGAAAAAAGGTATTGATATTTTATGGAGCGTGTTGGGGGGGGTAGTCGGAGGAGCGGTGATGATAATGCTCATTCAAAACAGCCCGCAAACAGCTAAGTTTTTCCAAAGTGACCAACCCCTAATACCAGAAACGTTAACGCAAGATGAGGCAGCGGATGGGTCAATATTTGCGCCGGATGGAGATAGCGAGTGTAGCATTGTAAAGGCTGTGGAGCGAGCTAATCCGGCAGTGGTATCGATCGTGGTAACTAGGGATGTGCCGATTATTGAAAGATATTATCAGGACTCACCGGAAGTGCCGTTTGATCCGTTGAACGATTTCTTTGGAGGTAATAACTTTTTCTCCCCGTTTAATCTGCGAGTACCGCAGTATCGACAGAACGGAACACAGAAACAGGAAATTGGCGGCGGGTCTGGTTTTATTGTGTCGGCCGATGGTTTAATTGTAACAAATAAGCATGTAGTGGATCAGGAGGGGGCGGAATATACAGTATTTCGAAATGATGGAACAAAATTTGATGCGCAGGTGTTAGCCAAAGATACGGTGAATGATTTAGCAATCATTAAGATAGAGGGAAATGATCTGCCATTTTTGGAATTCGCTGATTCGGATAATTTGAAAGTGGGGCAAACGGCTATCGCGATAGGCAATGCTTTAGCTGAATTTAGGAATACGGTATCGGTAGGAGTTATTTCTGGCTTGGCACGATCAATTACAGCTGGTGATAATATGGGGCAGTCGGAACAGTTGGATGAAGTGATCCAGACAGACGCAGCAATTAATCCGGGCAATTCAGGTGGTCCACTGCTAAGCTTGGGCGGGCAAGTGATCGGGGTGAATGTGGCAGTAGCTTTGGGCTCAGAAAATATTGGTTTTGCGCTGCCGGCAAACGTGGCTAAGGAAACGCTAGAGTCGGTAGTACGGACGGGTAAGATCGAACGCGCATATATCGGTGTGCGGTATACCATGATTACTCCGGCCTTAGTGGAAAAAAATAAGTTATCGGTTAATTATGGAGCGCTAGTGGTGCGCGGTGCATCTGCGGAAGAATTGGCTGTTGTGCCAGGATCTCCGGCTGATAAAGCTGGACTGGTTGAAGGAGATATTCTCCTGGAGATTGATGGTGTGAAAATCGAAGGCAGCAAGACGTTGTCCAGCCTGGTTCAAAAACGTAAAGTGGGCGAGACACTGAATCTGAAATTGCTGAGCAAGGGTCAAGAGAAGACGACAAATGTCACGCTGGAAACAGCCCCAGAGTAAGAGTGAAGAAACAGTGCCTTTGCACCGGGGTGCCAACAATTTTAATGAATGTGTTTTAGCGACGGTTAGAACAATCCAGCGCGGTCAGACGATGACTTACAAAGAAGTGGCGATTTTAGTGGGCAATCCTCAGGCTTACCGAGCGGTCGGAAATATCTTACATAAGAATTATGATAAAAGTGTGCCTTGCCACCGGGTGATATTATCGAACGGAAAGACTGGCGGATATAACCGCGGGAGGATAAATAAAATACGGCGGTTAGTTGAAGAAGGGGTAATATTTTAAGCATCAGGAGAAAGGCCTTATTAAATATTAAAATAATATGCAACTAAGCAGTGGGAACTTTGGCAGCAATGCTAGCATGCCAACCAAATTTACATGCGATGGGAACGACATAAATCCATCGCTGTTGATTAGCGGCGTACCCGAGCAGGCAAAAAGCCTAGTTCTAATTATGGATGATCCTGATGCGCCAGCGGGAATCTGGGACCACTGGATTGTATTTAACATGGCGCCTGCCTTAACCCAAATAGATGAAGGTGCCGAACCGACAGGCATGCATGGACTGGGGACGAGCGGTACTTTGAAATACCACGGTCCGTGTCCACCATCAGGTGAACATAGGTATTTCTTTAAGCTCTATGCATTAGACACGATGCTGGATTTAGGAGAGGGAGTATCTAAAGGAGAAGTGGAGAGAGCGATGGAAGGGCATGTTATAGAGCAGACGGAATTAGTAGGGAAGTATCGGCGAGGATAGAAAGTAAATCCTAGGGCCTAAATCCGAAATCTTAAATCCTAAACCCAGCCTTCGCCAGAGGCTACGGCGGGCAAGGCAAACCTAAAATTAAAAATCATAAATCCTAAACAGCGCGAGGGGACGATCGGGCTATTTCTTGATTGATTGGGCAGGATATACTATAAAAGGGCGACGGCCGATGTAGCTTCCCACTACGCTTAATCACAGATTAATCTTCGCGGGACAGGCAGTTGTAAGACTTAGTATTACTTGCCCTGCGAAGCTTTGTCTAAAAGGCAGAGCGAGTATCAGCCGATGTAGCTCAGTGGTAGAGCAATGCTTTCGTAAAGCAGAGACATGGGTTCGATTCCCGTCTTCGGCTCCAAGAAAAAATGGTATGATGAATTGAAATTTATGCCAGAACATTATGAAAAAATCAGACCACGAAATCCCAGCCAAGAACCGTTTGAAGCAGAAGACGAAACAATAATTAGTGGTGCGGTAAGTCCAGAAGAGAAAGAACGAATGGCGCTGTTAATGGATTTTGAAAAAAACCTAAGTCCAGAAATTCGAGAACAAATTATGAATAAAGTCCAGGATATAGGCACTGACGACATTGCATATTCAAGCTTGTTTACTGGAAATTCCTTTATTGATAGAAATCCCACTCCTAGCCATGGCGGCGATCGCTTAGCAGAGGAGCTATTTGAAATCGATCCTAAAATTGGTGAGATGACTGGCGCAGAATTTTTTAAGCAAAGATATGCATTGATTGATCAATATCTTTTCCCGCGTCAATTAAATCGAGGCTTAAAAAAAATGAATGCTGTTTTTGAGCAAGGAATAGTTGGTACAAGCAAGGAGTTTAATTTTGAACAAATGATGGGCAATCTGGCAATTGCTTGTGGAACTAGCGTCGACGAAATCGATGCACTTTGGAAACAAGGCGGTAAAGAAAAAGTTACTGAATTTGCGTGGAGTAAGGGCATATCTAAAAACAAATTGGATAAAAGAATGGAGGATCTCGAGGCAAATAAGGTTAAAATAAGTGCTATAGAGCATAAAAAATTATTAAAGGAGAAAAGGACAGCTGGCGAGCATGCGCTTATTCATTTTAATATCACTGGCAGGGCTCCACGTTGGCTTGATTGGAAAGAAAGTTCTTATCGGCCCCCAGAAGAAAGCGATTTTCTGGAAATAAGTTCTACCGCTTGGACTCACCGACACGATAACGTTGCTGTGATTTTCGACATATCTGATCTTGAGGAAACAGAACCGGGACCGAAAGGAAGGTTTGATTTAGGAAGAGATGAGTTATTTCCAAAAACTTTTACTAGCGCTTCTGTTGTTGATACTCCTGGATCAAAAAAGATAGGTTCATCAAAACCTCGAACAGAATTTGGATTTATTACTGCGACAAGAATACCTCCTAGAAAATTTCAGGGGCTTGTGTATTCGTCTATAAAGAGAGATTACATAGAATATTTTAGCCAAAAGACACAAAGCCTTCAATACAACGGAAAAGAGTACTATACCGACACAGAAATTTTAAGAATAGTTAGAAATATTGCGGCCACGATGGTCGAAGCTAATAAAGATCAACTAAGGCTTCTCATGCCTATTTATGACTCAAAAGGAAATTTACTCTGGCCAAAAAAGATGAGCTACGAGGAAGTGAAAAAGGTTGTGGTTGAAAGAAAAAAGCAAAGTGAAAAATAAAAAACTCTGTGTGATATAATGCCACTATACGGAGGAATAAGCTTGGTTGACATCGCCGTTAGTTTATGTATTATTAATAGTTATGCCACAAATTCAAATCTCCATACCAGTTTCCATCTTTAAAGAAGATAAAGTGTTTGTTGCCTATACGCCGGCACTGGATGTGTCCACGTGTGCAGATACACTTGCCGAGGTTAAAAAACGTTTTGCGGAACTGGTTGGTATATTTTTTGAAGAACTGGAGCGCAAAGGTACAATAAACGAGGTCCTGGAATCTATGGGCTGGAAAAAAGTGAAGAGCTCATGGTCAGCACCGGTAGAAGTTGAGCATTCTATTGAGAGTTTTGAAGTACCAGCACGGTCATGAAATGTCCAAGATCACGCCAATAGCTTGGAAGAAATTTGATCGGTTTCTTCTTTACATTGGCTGCACTTTTGAACGGCAAAAGGCAAGTCACCGTATCTACAGTAAGCCCGGATTATCACGACCGATCGTGGTGCCTGCCTATAAATCTCTGCCGGTTTTTATAATCAAGAATAATCTACGAGTGTTAGGTATTAGTCAAAAGCAGTATCTGGAAATTATCAATCATTTATAATACCCCTTGACGTGTACAGACAGCTTAAGGCTCACATATGGAAAAACCAGAAGCACAAAAGAAGATTCAAGACTTAACACGACGGCTGCAAAAAGTGGCCGACTGTCTTTGATTTACAGAATAAGGAAGTAAGGATCAAGAAGATAGAGGCCGATTTACAGCAGACAATAACCTGGACGCCTGCCCTACAAGAGAAGCAAAAAGAATTGGCGGAGTTTACCGACGATGTACAGTGGTATAAGACAACAAAAGAAAGGATAAACGAGTTAGCTAGTCCCGACTGGCATTTAACAGGCACCACTGACGATCAGGCAAAGAAGGACTGGATTGATATCGCGGAGGAAGAGTTGAAAGAGATTGATTCAGAGCTTCAGAGCCGTGAGAAAGTAATGCAATTTGATGGACCGCACGACAAGGCCGGAGCAATTATTACTATTCAGGCTGGAGCAGGAGGGACTGATGCGATGGACTGGGCGGAAATGCTGGAGAGAATGTATTTACGCTGGGCGGAAAATAAAGCGTGGCCAACGTTCGTATTAGACCGTTCAACAGGCGAAGAAGCGGGAATTAAGCATAGTACATTTGAAGTTAATGGACTATATGCTTATGGGTTATTAAAGGGTGAAAGAGGAGTGCATCGGCTAGTGCGGCAGTCCCCATTTAACGCGGATAAGCTGCGACAAACTTCTTTTGCACGCGTAGAGGTTGTCCCTCTTTTGAAAGAAAAGGAAATGCCAGCCGTCGATACGGCAGACTTAAGAATTGATACCTACCGAGCGGGTGGAGCCGGGGGACAGCATGTTAATAAAACAAGTTCAGCGGTGCGGATTACGCATCTGCCAACAGGTATAGTTGTGCAATGTCAGAATGAACGGTCGCAAGGCCAGAACAAGGCGCACGCACTAGCTGTTTTGCAGTCAAAGCTGCAGTTGTTAGTCGAAGAGCAGCATGCGAAGGCAGTGAAAGAGCTTAAAGGCGATTATGTAAAGGCAGCGTGGGGAAACCAGATTAGATCGTATGTCTTGCATCCTTATAAGATGGTAAAAGACCACCGCACTAAAGCCGAAACGTCCAATGTGCAAAAGGTGCTAGAGGGAGATTTAACGGGTTTTATACCGAAACTTTAGGAATAAATAAGCATTAGTCATAGAGTGACAATCGCGTGTGGTATAATAGCAAACGTACAGTAACGAATACTGGAAGCGGTAAAGAGCTTAAGTTTAGTGTTTAAATTAACGTAATTATTTATCTAGATATTGAGGGGATAGGGTCATGATTACTTTTTCTAACGTGTCGAAAAAATATAGCCGAGACAGCGCTGCTCTACATGAGATTAATATTAAGATTCCCACGGGTGATTTTGTGTCGATCGTGGGACAGAGTGGAGCCGGCAAGTCTACCATGCTTAAGTTGATTTCGGCGGAGGAGCGGCCGACTAATGGTAAGATCGTGATAGACGGATGGGATATAACAAAAATTAAAAAGTGGCAGGTGCCTCACTTGCGCCGGCAAATCGGAGTAGTTTTTCAGGATTTTAAGTTACTGCCAAAAAAATCCACTTATGAGAATGTCGCGTTCGCTATGGAGGTGGGAGGAGCGCGGACACGTGAAATCAGGGAATCGGTGCCGCATATATTAAAACTGGTTAATTTAACGAATAAAGCGACAGCTTACCCGGGGGAATTATCGGGAGGCGAAAAGCAACGGGTAGCAATTGCGCGCGCCCTGGCTTATAAACCACAGATTCTGTTGGCCGATGAACCAACTGGCAATCTAGATGCGTTGCATTCGTGGGACATTGTGCAGTTATTAATTAAAATTAATAAATTAGGAACGACTGTACTACTGGCGACACACAACAACGACATAGTAAATGCGTTGAAGAAAAGAGTCCTGACGTTAAGTCAAGGCAAGGTGGTCGCGGATAAGAAGAGCGGAACATATAAACTCTAAATGAGCACATGCTACAGCCCAACAAACAAACAGAAATAAAGGTGGAATCACATAAAGTAGCAGCTATGTCTTGTGGGAAGGGCACAGAGGTTTTATGGGGATGGGCAATGCCAAAAGGCGAGAGGGTAGTTTAGTATATATTTATGATTGGCGTATCATTTTTCCGAGTCAGCAAGGCGGCGTTACAAAATTCTTGGCGAAATGTTTGGTTGACTTTGGCTACGCTGGTAATCATGACTATTACGTTGTTGGTTGTGTTGCTGCTTTATTATGCCAATATTTTTGGTCTAGAAGTCATTAAGGACATCGAGCAGAAAGTCGATTTGTCGGTAACTTTTAAAGATGGCATCAGCGAGCAACAGGTGAATGAAGTAGCCAAGACAGTGAGTAGCCGAAGTGATGTGCAGGGAGTACAGATTATTAGCAGCGAGCAAGCGCTGGAAATTTTCAAACAGCGGAACATAGACAAACCTTTTATTGAAGAGTCGCTAAAAGAATTGGAAGAAAATCCATTACCGGCCAGCATGTTTATTGTGGCAAAAGAACCTAAGTTCTACGAGGCAATTGCCGGATTTTTGGGCACGGATAGATTTGCAGAAATAATTGACGAAATACACTTTGAAGACTCACGGTTAATTATTGAGCGCTTGATAAGTTTAATTGAAACTATTAAGAACGCCGGTTTAATCATTAGTGCTGTGTTTGCTGGCTTGGTCGTGTTGATCATGTTCAATACCGTTCGGTTAGCTATTTATAGTTTCCGCGAAGAGATTGATATTATGCATTTGGTGGGTGCATCACGGTGGTTTATCCGCGGGCCGTTTGTCATAGAATCAATTTTAGTGGCGCTGATATCCGTAGTGATGGCTAACGCCATTGCTTGGCCGATTATTAAAGCAGTAGCCCCAACTCTCACCACGTTCTTTTTCGAAGGGCATATCCAAGGAGAGCCTTTTGATATTTATGTGCATACACTTGATAACTGGCCGAATATTGTCGGATTGCAATTGGCCGTGGCGGTTGGACTTGCCATGTTCAGCAGCATCATTGCTTTACAGCGATACCTGAAATCGTAAGAGAAGAAAATTGATAGAATGAAAGACTCCCGCCTCGAGCGGGTGTTTGTTTGATGGGTGGGGGAATGTTAGATAAAGAAGAACGTAAAACGTAAAGCGAAAATAACGACGCAAAATTAAAAACGCCAAAAGCGAACAGGTTTGATGAACCTTAGGTGACAAGTTAGAACCTTGTATATGCTGGCGACGACGAAGTAAAAATGAAGATAAATGACACAAAGCAACTACACGAGCTGGTGTGACAAAAGAGGTTTCTTGTACCTAACTGGAAAAGCGTATGGCTACGGCAGGCGGGGAAGGATATCGGTTAGAGAAGGTGGTATCTCTAATACTTTGATAAGCGGAGCTTGGCTTACCAGGTCATACATAGCGGGCAGGTAGCGGGCGGAATACAAAGTAATACGTAGGCGCTGTCCGGCAAACTGGTGAGAGGGAATGAGGCGAGCTTCTAATACACCAGTATGGTGACGCAGCTGGCGAAGCATATCATAACGCAGCCCCTCTACCCAAACATCAACGACGCGGGGACAAGACAAGTCCAGGGAGATTTCATCTATGGTTCCTTGATGGACTAGTGACCCGTGGTGCAGCAGGAGCACCGGCAGTTGCAGCACGTCAGCGGCACGAGCTTGGCGAGTAGCAACGATAACGGTACGACCAGCAAATGTTTCAGACAGAAGATTCCTGATATACTTGGCACCGAGCTGATCGGTCACATCATCGAGCAGAATGAGCGGCGTATCCGAGATGGCAGCACGAGCCAGATTTAATTTGAGCTTCTGGGTCAACGACAGGGTATCAGCGGGGCGATGGAGAAACTCATTAAGACGCATTTGATCGCCGACGTTTCTTATCCGCTCTGCTGCATCGCTAACTTGATGCGTAGAGGTATAGGCTTGCAGCACTTGATAACCGGTGTCCCGGCTATTTTCAGTTTCTTCGGCCGAAACGTAACCGGCGGATAATCCTTTGAAATCTCCGGGTCGGCGACCGTTAATCGTGATCCGTCCGCGGCTGGGTAACAACTGTCCGGTTAGCAAACGTAAAAGTGATGACTTGCCGGCAGCGGAGTGGCCAAAAAGTGTGCATTGAGTGGCCTGGGGCAATTGAAAAGTAATGTTATTTAAGGCCGAGTGTGTAGACTTATTTCCGCCAAAAAAATAAAACCACGGCCGGGACAAAACGTAGTCGAGGTGAACACTATGTACATCAACAAATGCTGTTTGGTCAGCCATACGAGGTAGTATACCATACCGAATATGACTAATTTATTAACGGAGTTAAATGAGAAGCAGCAAGAGGTCGTAACCGCTACTGAAGGTCCCGTATTAGTACTGGCAGGAGCCGGCTCGGGCAAAACTAGGGCGTTAACTTATCGAATAGCCTATTTACTAACCACCAAGAAAGCTCAGCCGTCACAAATATTGGCGGTAACGTTTACGAACAAGGCAGCAGGAGAGATGAAAGAACGGGTCCACAAATTAATGGGTGGAAAACTAACGACACTTCCGGCAATCAGCACCTTTCATAGCTTGGGTGTTCGCATGCTCCGTGAACATAGCTACAAAACAGACCGGTCACCCAAATTTATTATTTGCGACGCTGGTGACAGTGAAAAATTAATTAAGATGGCCATGAAGGAACTAAACATATCACGGCAGATGTTTAGCATTAATGGAATAAAAAATAAAATCTCGATGGCAAAAACCAGCCGTCTGACACCTGGGCAACTGGCCGAGCAAAAATCACCGGCGAGTGAAGCGGCAGCAGCGGTATTTGCCAGATACGAACAATTACTGAGAGAGAATGACGCCTTTGATTTCGATGATTTGATCATCCGGCCGATAGATATTTTAGAAGCACACGAGCAAATCAGGCAACAATATCAAAATCGTTGGCGATACCTGCTAGTGGATGAATACCAGGATACCAATCCGCCACAAGACCGGATACTAGAACTACTCATAGGTCCCGAGCGTAATATTTGTGTGGTAGGTGATGATTATCAGGCGATATATTCCTGGCGGGGAGCTAATGTTGAGCATATTTTACAATTCGAAAAAAAATATCCAGATTGCCAAGTGGTATATCTAACGCGTAATTACCGGTCTAGTCCGGCAATATTGTTAGCCGCTAATGAAGTGATAGCAGAAAATGTTTTGCAAAAACATAAGCGTTTATGGACGGATAAAAAAGAAAGCGAACCGATCAGGGTCGTCACCCTAGGCAATAGCCAAACCGAAGCAAAATGGGTTCGGCAGGAAATTGAGCAATATGTGGAGGGTGGCGGTCAACGCAAAGACTGCGTAATTTTGTATCGCACAAATGCCCAATCACGGGCGTTTGAGGAAGAGTTTCTGCGCAGCGGTATGCCATACACAATTATCGGCGGATTTCGCTTTTATGAGCGTCGTGAAATTAAAGACGCCTTAGCGTTTCTGCAATTTTGGGTGAATAGAAATTCGCTGTTGGCAGTACAGCGGATTGCCGCCACCATGTGGCGAGGCGTTGGTCCGAAGACGCTATCACGCTGGAGTGAAGCCTCTGGAACGGGTCGCAGCTTAGAACAAGTGGTTGAAAGTGCGGCTGGACGATGGCCAGTTGTGCAAGAGTTTTTGAGCAGTTTCCGGTCGGCGGATGACCAGGCCTTTGCTACCGTGGCAGATTTATTGAAATGGCTGCTAGGAAAAAGCGGCTATTTGAAAATGATTAAGGGATTGCCGGATGGCGATGAGAGAATGGAGAATTTGGAAGAGCTCTTGAATGTGGCAACGGCTTTTAGTGATCCCGGGCAATTTCTGGAGGAAGTGGCTTTGCTGGCGGATATAGACACCTTGGAGCAAGAGCATGATCGAGTCACGTGCATGACATTGCATGGAGCCAAAGGGTTGGAATATCCCGTGGTTTATGTGGTCGGTTGCGAAGAAGGATTGCTGCCGCATGCAAATAGTGTCGATAAACGAGCTGAATTGGAGGAAGAGAGAAGGTTGTTGTATGTCGGTATGACCAGGGCGATGAAACGTTTAACATTGACGTGGGCACGGACGAGATTCCAGCACGGGCAAGTATTGCCGCAAACAGTCTCACGATTTTTATCGGCGTTAAAGAAAGAGGCGACATGGCTGGAAGTGGGAAGCAGTATGAATAACACATCAACGGATAGCATTAAAGACTATTTAGCCAGATCGTCCAGTAACGAACCCAATGTTACCGAAGTGGAGGAGGGACATTTTATTCGCCATGACAAGTTTGGACGGGGAGTGGTGATAGAAGTATCCGGCAGCATGGCCACCTGTATCTTTGAACAATGTGGTGTGAAGACTCTGGATGCAGCAGCACTTAAAAGTGAAGAATTCTCTCCAGATGTTGCGTGATTCTGTAAAATAGGTATTGTCAGGATGTACTCCCGGGTCGTCTTACGGCCCCACTTCGCTAAAGCTACGAGGGGCAACTATTCATAGAGAATAGGGCCACTTATACTAAAGCTAAGAAATTATCGGAGTATATTCCCGGGTCGTCTAACGGCAGGACATCAGGCTCTGAACCTGGTAATCGGGGTTCGAATCCCTGCCCGGGAACTATAAAATCAAAACTGGCTTAATGCCTATGTTTGATTTAATTATTTTGACTAGCAGGGATTCGAAGGGTAGCCTCGGAGAGCAAACTGATTTGCTCTCCGAGACACCCTGGTCCTAAAGGCTGTGAATTACGAAACTCCAGCTGACCCGCCTTTTCTAGCCACAATTAAACCAACCCACTCTCTGGAAATTTTTCAACAACTCACAATTTGTCACTCA
>Ga0075963_107_pt1 | contig 61959 bp, 66 predicted proteins | sample RifGroA2_FD_67989 | JGI IMG/M metagenome (GOLD analysis project Ga0075963, IMG submission 67989) | Parcubacteria bacterium GW2011_GWA2_45_14
TTGCATTCATAGTGTTTGTGTTTATGTGTAAACACTACAAATGTATCAAATCCTGCGTATTTAGGCTTGGGGATGAAGAATTAAGTGCGATTGGCCTAGAGGGACACCAAAGCGAGGGACTACTGGATCAGGTCCGAACCGCTTTGATTGAAGAAAAGTTGATTACAGTTGTTTCTCAAACAATTCAAACACCCGATGTTTGAATAGCGTTACAGTATACAGACAGTTTCAGATGTTTTCTACGGAGCATGGCTGACCCTATTAACCTATTAACTCTATTAACTAAACTAATTCAAGACAATTCACGTCATTTCACGTTTTAAAAAAATAGGACGTTTCCGGACCCGTTCCGGGTATACGAAAGAATTGTTTTTTCGGATAAAAGCAGCCTTTACTCACCTACATTATGGTAATTGTTGTAATCGTATCAATATGATACGATTAGAGCACTTAAATGATACGATAATCATATGAACAAATTACCTCAAAAACACCAAGATATAATAAATATTTTTCTGGAAAAAGGAACTATTCAATCATCTGACGTGCATGCTGAAATCACTAAAATGGGAGGAGACACTTCTCTAGTTACGGTCAAAAGAGCCCTGTCCGAAATGGTCACCGCAGGCGTTTTGGCTACCACCGGTTCCGGCCGATCCACCAGTTACAACATTACCGCGCTAGGTAGAATATCAGCAGATATTGATGCCAAAAAGTATTGTTCATCTGAGCCCGATCAAAGACTTGGTTTAGATCGTTTTAATTTTGATCTCATATCATCGCTGCCATTTGACCTTTTCACTGCCGATGAATTAAAGATTTTAAATGACGCAACCACAGAATATTTCAAGAGAACGAAGGACTTGCCGGCAACAATCCAGCAAAAAGAATTGGCACGATTGATCATTGAATTATCATGGAAATCATCCAAAATGGAAGGCAACACGTATACTCTACTTGATACGGAAAAATTGATTTTAGAGAATAAAGAAGCGCTTGGGCATAGTAAGCAGGAGGCGCAGATGATTTTGAACCACAAAGATGCCTTTAACTATATTCATCAAAATGTAGCGCAATTTAAAACAATCACTAGAAAAAATCTGGAGGAGTTACATGCTATTTTAGTTAAAGACTTGAGCGTGGGTTTGGGCTTACGGTCAAAACCAGTCGGTGTCACTGGGTCAAAATATCTTCCCCTGGATAATATTCACCAGATCGCCGAAGCTGTTGAGAGTCTTGAAATGGCCGTGCCTAGAATGCTCACTCCCTATGCCAAAGCTCTTGTTGCTCTACTTGGTATTAGCTATATCCAGCCTTTTGAAGACGGCAACAAAAGAACTAGCCGGCTCATGGCCAATGCTTTGCTGTTATCTCATGGCCTCGCCCCTCTTTCGTACCGTAGCGTTGATGAAAGTGAATATCGCGAAGCCGTCTTGGTATTTTATGAATTGAATTCAATTATACCGCTAAAAAATATTTTTATTGGCCAGTATACATTTGCCGCTCAAAACTACGCGGCTAAATAAAACTGTGGTTCTTGGATAGGGATCAGTTGCCAAGAACCAAGTCGAACTGCTCGCGGGGTCTGACCCGAACCGACAACCTAAATCGGGCTCATGATTCATGAGTTTAATGCTTTAAATATAGCTTAGTAAAGCTAATAAGTAAAGTTAATTTGCCCGCAAATTGCCAGTTTTTCTTGTCAGATTTCATGAATTGCTATTGATCTGAGTAATGACTTATGTATAATGTCAACATAACGAGGTCCGAGGACACCTCCCGTTAGGAGGGGCTCTCTACAAGAGAGCTTACTCGTCAACCTGACCGCCCACTAGCTGGGCGGTTATTTTATGCCTCACTTTTTTCCAGAGAGGCGTTGCTTTTCCTTTCGGGTTGTCATAATATGCTCGGGTTACGCCAGCCAGCGCGTCCGCCAAGCGAATACCAGGCGAAGATTCATCGCGCAGCGTCTTAAGCTTTTTCACTGAAATGCCTTTATCGCGCAGTACTTTCTTAAGGCGCAACTCAACCCAGCGCGGTTTTTTGCCATCAACATAGATGGCCTTGAAGTCCTTTTCGATAAGCAGATATTGGGCTGACCATTCGAGCGCTTCGTCAGGACGGATAGGGTTGCGAAAGACAGCAACCTTAACTTGGAATGGCAGCTTGGCTACATCAGTAAGGAATGCGGCGCGTAATTTCCATGGCAGGTCAGTCCACTTAAAATGGCTGATATTGTGCTTCTTTTCGATAGCAATAATGGCCTTTTCAATCGCCTCAACATTTTCAAACTCGATGTAGGCCATTGCGAATGAGGAATGATCAACAGATTTGTGAATGCCAGACTCATCAATGAAAATTACCATATACGAACATTAGCAATCATAGCCACATTGTATCATTGTAAGAGGTTATGGTAACGCGAAATAGCAGCGATAAAGATAAAATAACGCTCTACCGGTCATATTTTCGGGGACGTACTGACGTGTATGCTCGATATTGGAGAAATACCGAGGGAAAGTCCGGCTACGCTCCAGCACTTGATGGAAAACAACGGCCCCTAGTCCTAACTGATGCTGTCATTAAAGGACATTTATTAGGCATTGAGCTTGTTGGCGTTTACCTCCTGCTTCCTAACAACACAACGTATTTTCTCGCCGTTGATTTCGATGGTGAGAACTGGCTCGACGATGCATTGGCCGTCCAGAATACGGCGCAAAAACATAAGCTACCATCTCTTCTGGAGCGATCAAAGTCCGGCAACGGCGGTCATGTCTGGTTCTTTTTCGAGAACGCAATCCCTGCCTGGAAAGCACGACAGGTGGGCAAACATTTGATTGCCCAAGCCCAGTTGACAAATAGCAAGTCGTTTGATCGTCTTTTCCCGAGCCAAGACGAACATACTGGCAAGGGACTTGGAAACCTTATTGCCCTGCCGCTGAATGGCAAATATGTAAAAGAAGGCGCGACCGTATTTATCGATAAGGCAGGTGAACCCCTATCAGATCAATGGCAAGCATTATCCTCATACAAGAAAATCGGCGAGGCCGCTCTTGATAGGCTATTGAGCAACATCAAGATCACACCACCGAAGCCAAAAGAAGAGAGAAATAATAGTGAAGACGCCCAGTCCACGATTCAAACATCCTCCAAGCCTCAGGCAAAATTAGTGCTCGGTAATCAAATCTACATCCCGCAAGCGTTCTTGCCAGATAAGCTGTATAAATTTGCCAAGCAAAACTGCAACTTCACGAATCCGCAGTATTACGAAATGCAGCGAAAGGGATATTCAACCTGGAAAACACCTCGGAGAATTTATACCATTGATGTTCATGACGAGGGCATATCATTACCAGATGGATTCCTGACGCAACTCCAAAGCTTTGCTAACGAACAAAATATCAAGCTCGATATAGACGATCAACGTATTGTCGGTAAATCAATTACGTTTCGCACGTCCCTTAAGCTTAGTCCAGAGCAACAAAAAGTAGCCGCACAACTATTGAAGCAGGACCGGGTCGTTCTCGAGGCACCGCCCGGCTTTGGCAAAAGTATTGTTGCGCTGTATTGCATCAAGCGCCGCCGGCAACCAGCGCTCGTAATCGTTCACCGTAAATCCCTACTTCATCAGTGGCGCAAACTGACTGAACAATGGTTTGAGTTGGAGAAAGGCGAACTTGGGATTATTGGCGATAGTAAGTGGAACCCTGGCAGTAAGCTTACAATCGCCTCCTACCAAACTTTAGCCCGCCGAGGTGTTGAGGAAATTGCCGACCAGTTTGGATTTGTTGTCATTGACGAGTGCCACCACACGCCAGCGCATACGTTCACAAAAGTACTGAAGCTGTTACCGGCAAAATATGTGTTAGGGTTGACCGCGACGCCGATTCGCAAGGACAAGCTTGATAAATTGATTCCACTGTATATAGGGCCCATTACAACAAGTAGCAGTAAACAGGCAGAAATTACTGCCGCAGAAGACATGAACAAAGTACCCATCCGTGTTCACCTGCCGCGAACAGAGTTTGTTGCCCCCGACAAAAACGTAACATTCAACCAGCTTGGCAAGTTGCTCATATCCAATGAGAATCGCAATCAACAAATTGTAAGTGATGTTATAAATGCAATGCGCACGGGCGCAAAGTGCTTAATCCTCACCGATCGAGTTGCTCATGAAGAGAATCTGTTAAAACTGATTCGCCAGCAAATGAAATATGTACACGCCACTGCCATCTCTGGCCAACTACGAAAGAAAGAGCGGGAAAAGCTTCTGAAACGTATTAAGCAACCGCGCTTTCAGTTGCTCATCGCCACAGGAAAACTGGTCGGTGAAGGATTTGATTGGCCAGAACTTAACCACCTCTTCCTCACTTTTCCTATTTCATGGAAAGGACGCCTCACACAATACATCGGCCGAGTACAACGGAAGGCCGAAGGAAAAGAAGACGCTCACGTGTATGACTACGTCGACTATGAAGTTCCCATGCTTCGATTGATGTATTTTAAACGTTTGCGAACCTATCGCGAATTAGGCTTGGTACGACAAAAGATTCGCACCGTTAAGCAGCCAATTGACGTTAATCAGCTATCAATGCTCCATTAACCCCGCCAGCGCCTCATCGCCCTTAATTAACCGAACAAGCACAAGCTCCAATTGTGGCTGCTCATCAACTAAATCCACTAGCAACTGTCTAAGTTCTTTATTCGATAGGCCTGCAAGCAATGTTTCGATTGGCTCGATTTCGATAAAACGACCGGGGTCAGAAATCCATGTTAGCAGCAACGCCGCCACATGCTTGCAACGGCCAACGCCATCCTCAAAAGGACAAGTACAAACAGCTCCCTTAATTGTCTTTGGTTTACAAATTACGCGGACACTGTAGCTTTCTTCAGATCGACCCAAGCATCCAGCCTTAAGCACCAACCCAGTCTTGCGAGGATTGAAAATGGCGCCGTCCCGGTGATACTCACACCCCCGCCCAAAGACCTTATCTCCCACCCAGCGTGCAATTTGTGCTTCAGTAATGTGCGGACCAGATATCACCATACCACGCTACCAGTTCTTAGCCTCTTGAGGACGTGCCCCGATAATCTCATCAAACGTATCCTCCGCATAGTCAGTAACCATATTGTCATGACGCAAAATGTGGGAGGCCGCCTCTGCGTAACGACGCTGCTGCTCCGCTTTGTCTTTAACGCCATCACGGACCAGCAACAAGTACGCCTCAAGATGCTTGCAGGCCATCTCCTCGAACGTCTCCGGACCGCCACCAAACTGGTGGAGATATTCTTGGAATCCACGAAACGCCAGCCACTCAAGCTGTAGCATAGTATCCAAATCAACTTCAGCTTTCCAAGCCCGGCTCACAATGCTATTAACAGCCCGGCCAGAAATATCGCCGGGGATACCTTTGCGATAGATCTTTCCAATCGTCTCCCGCTCCATTTCTTTGATGTACTGGTGTTGACTGCTAGCCGTCCCGAGCAGGCGACTCTCCAGAAATGTCTTTGTATCGGGTGATATTTTATATAGGTCGCGCAGCAAATCGTTTTGTTTTTCTTTTGTCAGCTGATGAAATTTTTCCTTAACGCCGGCCAAGCCGCGCTTCGGCTGGCTTATTTTGGCTTCCTTTTTGGATTTTTCTCGACGAGCAGCGGCAAGAGCTGCCTCAACCCACTCCACAAGCACTAAACGATCATCAAGGATATCAGCGGGGACTTCCCAGAATGAGGTCAGCTTCGTCTGCTTTCCCTGACGCTGATACGAGAACGGCTTGCTGCCGTGCTGCTCAAATTGAAGACGACTCGTGTTGTCAGCTTTAAAGTACAAAGTGCCACGATCAATTAAACCAAACATCACATCTCTTTGATATACACCGTGACCACCGAACATACGACGAAGCACTATCCCAGGCACATCGCGCAAGAGATCAGTTACAACATAATCTGAAAAGCTTGATACTTGGGTTCCCATAGAATTATGATGACAAATTCCGTAATAAGATGACAGTATCATTTGCCGTGCAGTTCGAATCCGATCCCCGGTAGGGAATATTTTCTACAGAACCGTAAACGGAGAAGTTAACGATCACAAAAACACCGCCTGGACTTAAGCGGTGATTCTGTGCCTTGTAAGGCTGTTTTGTTTGATTTGTTCTGGTGAACTCTCTTGGATAGAGTCCGGTTGACCAGAACAAAAATGATACGCTCGCCACTTGGGTTTCGAACCCAAAATGAGACACTAAGGACGGAAAATAAGAGGGTTTTGAGGGGTGTTTGGGACGGTGTATAGAACCAAAAATGAGACAGTTTGAGACACTATATAGGACATGCATAAAAGTGACTTTTCTGACGAGTTAACTGCTCCTACATCCTCCCAAAACTAGCCTTCCATGCTGTTATATGAAACAATACAGTCTTTAAAACGACTGTCTCATTTTTTAGTCAGGATCTACGGATTAGTCGGACAGTAAAATCCTTCAAAAAAATAGCTGATCCTTCAGCTAGAGACAATTTTCAAAGAAGCTACTGTTCAATTAGCATTGTCCATTTTTACAACCGATAGATTCGAACCTCTTTTTTCTAACTCTATAATTGCTCCATTGCCAATCTTTTCAAATTCACCTAATTCAAGTATTTCTCGAAATATAGAACGAATGGGCCCACCGTGTGTTACTATCGCAATCGTTTCGAACTTATTACCAGTGATTTTTGAAAAACATCTCATAATGCGGTCTCTAAAGTGGCTATATGTTTCAGCGCCCTTGACTGGATTTTCTCTATTAACAAGAATCTCCCCTAGTTTTCTATATTCTTCTTCTGGCTGATTTTTACCAAGTTTGACGTATGCACCATAGATATCCTGCTCATTTAAGTCATTTTCAACCCTGACTTGACAGTTTAATTTGTCGCCAAGAATTTTAGATGTTTCGCGCGCGCGAACTTTAGAACTAGAGAAGATTATTTGGATTTTGCTCCCAATAAGTTTCTCCGCAATTTCTTCGGCTTCTTGCAATCCCCTGTCAGTAAGATGGTCATCATAATCTCCATCATATTTTTGTTTTATGTCTGAGGTGCTTTCTCCGTGTCGAATAAGATATATTTTCATAGCAGTAATAATGGCTCAAAGTTGGAGTAAAATTGCGTATAACATCTCAGTATGTTTTAAGTCTAATATTTTGTTAGTCTATCACAGCTTATATGCACTTTATTTAATAGTGCCTTAAACTATCCCATTTCGAAATTAACCGAACTGAGCCCGCACGACCTTAGCGAACTTTCGACTGGACTTCACAAAACGTTGCGGCACACTGTGCTTCCTATGCGATTTGATAGCCCCGAGGCTGATCTAATATTCACGGCGCTGGGTAATAAAACCAGACGGCGGATACTTCAGCGATTATCCCAAAAACCAGCTCGATCAATCTCCGAACTTGCCCGGGCGTTTGGAATTTCGAACACGGCTGCTTCGAATCAGATCAAGATTCTAGAGCAGGCAGAGCTTGTTATTCGCTCACAGCGAGGAAAATACAACCACGTTATCCTAGCGCCTGAAAGAACTTTGGAAATCCTACTAGCTATTGCTTCACAATTTTCTTAGAGATAGCTCCAGTAAACAACCGGTAGGCTGGTCTATTTTCTTTTTTGTAGATGGTCCTAACTCCAAGCATTTCCTTACACTTTGGACACGATAGTTTAGATGAAGACGATGAATCACCCTGTATTCTGTTCAAGTAAAGTCGTTTAAGAATACCCGGACCATCTTTCTGATAACGAAATAAATTATGACCACAACTGGCGCAGGATAACCGCAACATCCGCGAGTACCCTCCTCGAGCTTTTAGGAACTTATCGTTTCTCACCGTTTTTTTGAATAGCAATTAATTGACGGATAATCATTTCATCCCAGGAGTTAATATTCTCTCCGGTAAAATCAAACCACACTTTCATAAAATCGCTACGCTCTAGTGTCCGCAGTTTCCCTATTTCCGGATCTTGTAGATAGATATTGTCTTTATCTAATCCAACTACCACTGAATAGTGACCATCCGGCACTTCCGAATCGCCATAATCAGCCCGACCGCGGGTAAACCAGTCAACAATAACGGGCACTTTTTTATCAAGCCAGAGTTGGATATCTTCAAACGATGCTTCTTTCTGAATTTCTACTTTAAAACCATACCTTTCCGCTGCTTTTTTTATCGATTTATCATCCGTACCCAAGTCAGGATCTCGCCCACACTCTTTAGCCACCTCTGCCTCAGTTTTCTCCACGCCATAATACGCCAGCACCATCTTCAAACTGGCTGGACCGCAGTAGCCGCCATGCAACGTTTCCTGAAATGGTTGGACATTAAGTAAATTAATTTGATTCATATTTTTGAAAACCTTGTTTTATTGTATCGCGCATTCTGTCCGAGACGGGCGCTAAGTCGGCTAGCTCTTCTAGCTTAATCCAACGAAAATCCTGATGTTCAAAACTTAAAACAACTTTATTGTCTGCTTTTAACTCGCAGATAAAGGCGGTCGCATGCCTGTTCCATCCCTTCTCATTAACAAACGAGTAGTCATAATATCGTTTTACGGGGCTAACTGCTAAACCCGTTTCTTCTTTAACTTCTCGCACTACCGCATCCTCGGGCGTCTCTCCTGGCTCAACGCCTCCGCCTACCAATTCCCAATAGCACGGTAAGAAATCGTCATCGGCAGCGCGGTGAGCCACTAAGACTTTGTCATCCTTGACTATAAAAGCATCTGCGCTAGTTATAACATTATCTTCGACCATATGCTCATAAAACTACATTGCTCCTACGTGTTTATTAGGGTGAACTGTTCCATATCAATTAAATCGTTTCCATGTCCCCTCCGTGATAACTTCCGGTTTTCCATCAACAACCTTCACAGCCGTTTGATCATCTATGGCGTACAGGGGGGTTGTGATACCCCTTGCCACCTCATTAACTAATTCACCTGCTCTCGGAAAATACTGTGAGTTCATGTGAGGTACAACTAAAAAATCTACGAACCCTAAACCCTCATTAGTAGCGTCATCAATGATCGGCTCCTCATAAAGGCGCTGCATCTCTTTTTCACGAAGATTAGGGGCAACAACCATACTGCCTGCGCTAACGCCAACATAAACACGCGTTGTTAGTAGCGCAGGAAGAATGGTATCTAAACCTGATTTCCTGATCTGATCTATAAGATAGGACGTATTGCCACCGCCCACCATAATCACATCAGCTTTTTCTAAACGGGACTGCCATACATCCCGTGATACGGCTGCAATGTCTACAATGTCCACTTCTTTAAAACCAAGTTCATTGCATTTTGATAAATCGTTAATCAGCCATGACTTGTCCCCTTCAACTTTCGTACTAATTTCATCATCCCCAAAAGGCGCTGGAATGCCTTGCCAGCAACCGCTACCAAGAAAAGTAAGCTTCATCATAGAACTTAGGTTGATCTATAGCTTAAGATTAGACGAAAACAGGCCATTATGACACGCTCATTCTATGATTATTGACGCACATACTCACATCGGAGACATGGGTAAAGATGACCGTGTGGTGACCGTAGCTGATTTACTCGAGTCAATGGATGACGCGCATATTGATATGTCTTTAATTCTCGCGAATGACATTATCGTACCGAATGATTGGCACGGCGTGACCGCTGATGATGTTCTAACCCAACGTGCAGAAAATGAGCGGATAAAAGTAATCGGCAATATTTCCATCAGCCGAGATATCAAAGCTCAACTCATGCAACTCCAATCCCATATTGAAACTGGAGCCATCGTTGGGATTAAGATGTATCCTGGCTACGAAAACTTCGACTCCACAGACAAACGATTAATGCCGGTGTATGAGTTCTGCCAGAAATTGCATGTCCCCGTTATACTTCACACAGGATTTCTCCTGCAGGGATCTTCTGGTATTCAAGAACAAGCTCATCCTAACAGTATTGGCAAGATTGCTACACTTTTTCCCGAGATCACCATAGTAATGGCTCACTTTGGCAATCCTTGGACAATCGAGGCGGCTAAGATCATTGCACAACATCAAAACGTATATGCCGATCTTTCTGGGTTTTTTACGGAATATGATGAGCATATCTCATTAGATGAAAAGGCTGATTTTCAACAAAAAATGAAAGAATTTGTTCATATTACTGGCAATCTAAAAAAATGCCTTTTTGGTACTGATTGGCCGCTCTATAGCCAGAAGGAATACCTGGCGGCAATGCAAGAATTGCCGATGAATGATGAAGAGCGCGAGCTGGTGTTTTCGAAAAATGCGATTAAGGTATTTGGTCTCGAAAAGGAGTGATGGTGTATTTCTTTAATATCAGACAGGGACGATAGCCTTTTTTAGCTTCCCTTAATCCGGGCAGCCCAGCATCCTGCTCAAGGTTCAGGTAGCGACAACCACGAGCTGCTAGCGCTCGGGCTGTTTCCTGTCTCAAAAAAGGATAGATTCCTATAAATGAAGTAGCATCCGCTTTTTCAAAATGCAAGAGTGCGTATGACATGCCAACTACTTCGCTGATAGAAAATCCAATTAACTGGTTATCAACAAATACACCAATGGTGACAAGTTGAAACGACTTAGCACTTTCCAGAAGGCGCTGGAATGGAAGAAACTCATCGACCTTCTCTGGCTCAAAGCCTTTCTGTTTTGCCCAGAACGAAAACAGTTCTTGGATCATCATTTGAACGTTGGGATTACCTAAATCACACTCATTCATGGTTGATCGATAAAGCTTGTGGAAACGATTTACAAAATTCTTCTTCCCTCGCAGTGAGCGACCTCCATATGTCATGAGTTCGGGAATCGATAGAATATAATCAAAATTATTTGGGTCTTCCTTAATCGTAAACTGATCTGCTCTAATTCCTTGAATGCATTCCTCGGGTACTAAACGTAAAGTCTGCTTCTGGCCCTCACCATCAATAAAATCAAATAACTGGCCAAGGGCTTTTTGAGATATTTGATGGCCAAGAAATGAGTAAAAAGGCTCACCAGTAAAGTAGTCAGTAAATTTCACTATGAGGTTTTTATCGAGTTGGGAGAACTGCATCCCATTCTTTACATTCCAAATCCATAAACTGGTAAAATTGTAGTCTGAGTAAGGCAAAAAATCTTGCGTAAAGGATTCAATCGCAGACCGGTCTGCGAGCTCTATTTTTTTGAAATTTGGAAATTGAGGAATCACGTTCGTCATACTATGGCAGTAATCACTATTTTTCAAATAATTCGCTTTTCACTAGCCTAATGGCAGCTAATAAGGTAGTTTCAAAAAATGAACGATACCCCACCCATTGTGAATTCTTTTAATGAATGGGACCCCTTGGAGGAGGTTATTGTTGGCGTTATTGAGGGATCCACCATACCTGAATGGCATGTGACCCTTGAAGCAACTATGCCAAAAGAGCACCAAAACCTATTTCGCCAAAATGGCGGAAAATTATTCCCGGAGAGTCAAATATCTGCAGCTAAAAAAGAACTAGATGATTTCTGCCACATACTAGAATCAGAAGGAGTTACTGTTCGCCGGCCTGATTCAACTTACTTTAATAAGCCATATTCTTCTCCGGAATGGACTGCTCAAGGTGGCTTCTATGCGGCGATGCCGAGAGACATATTACTAGTGATAGGTAATGAAATAATCGAATCTCCTATGGCGTGGAGATCCAGATACTTTGAGATTGTAGCCTACCGCTCTCTTCTAAAGGATTACTTTGAGAAGGGAGCAAAGTGGAGTGCGGGACCTAAGCCCTTGCTGAGTGACAGGCTTTATAATTATGACTACGGTAAAGACCCTAACCAGGATAAGTTAGAATACGCAATCACTGAACACGAACCTGTCTTTGATGCGGCCGATTTTCTACGGTGCGGAAAAGATGTCTTTGTGCAACAAAGCAATGTTACCAATCGGTTAGGTATTGAATGGTTACAAAGACACTTAGGGAGCACATACAGGATTCATACATTGCAGTTTGAAGACCAGCATCCCATGCATATTGATGCAACTATTATGCCATTGGCCCCTGGTAAACTTCTCATCAATCCCGATAGAGTAAAGGAAATCCCTCCCATGTTTAAAGGCTGGGATATTTTGCCTGCGCCTCGACCAGCTATCCCAGATGAACAACTGCTTTACTTTACAAGTAAATGGATCAGCATTAATGTTTTAATGCTTGATGAGAAAAGAGTGATTGTGGAGAAAAACGAACTACCATTAATAAGTTCCCTCAAACAGTGGGGATTTAAGGTAATCCTTTGTAGTTTCCGTAATTTTAATACATTTGGTGGCTCATTTCATTGCGCCACAGTAGACATAAGACGAAGAGGTACCCTCCAATCATATTTTGATTAGTTCGAGACGCTTAAATTTACCAGATCAAATTTTTCCAATTGCTCTCTCCAGTAAATCAATATCTCTTGTAACACAAATCCGTGTCCAAGAGCCTTCAATCATAGGATCAAGCATAAATGCCTCACTAGGATAACTGGCTAAGCCTTTGTTCATATATTCCTTTACAAAATCTGATGCGGGAAGATCTTTGTAGTAGCGAAAGAAAACGCTATTACCGCCGTCGGGAGGAATGACGTCTTTTATTTTCGGGTGACTCTTTAGTTTAGTAACTATACGTTTGTTGTACCGTTCTTGTAGGTTTCTATTATGCAAAATTGTTTCCGCATAGTCTGCAATTTCTTGCTCTGAATAATACTTCAGATCAGCGTGTTTGGTTCCTGAAATTTCCTTGTAGCGTAATGCAATATCGAGAAGAAGTAGATAGTCTGAGATAATGCCATTAGAAATATTTCTGACCATTTGAATTCTTTCAATGCTGGGGAGCAGTCTCTTGTCACCCACACAGTAACCGCAACGAATTCCAGTCATCCCTGGTCTATCTTTAGACGGACCAAAAAACTTTACATAGTTTTTATAGCTCCCATTGACCTCAGCGATATGGATTGGTTGTTTATCACTATACAGAGAATCAATATAGATTTCATCAGACAATATGAAAAAATCATAGCGATGCGATAGCTTTACTAATTCAGCAACCCATTCACGAGAGAATGATTTACCTGTTGGGTTATTGGGATTAGAGAAAAGGACGGCCGCCGTTCTTCCATTCACAGCATTCTCTAGCTGCTCAACTGTCGGCAAATAATCATTATCACGTAAAGAATGGATTATAGTAGGTACTCCTTTCGCACTTTCAACCACGGAATGAAATATGGGGTACTCCGGCGAAAACAATATAACTTCTCGCTTATTATCGTCTAAGTTAAACACTGCTTGAAGCACAGGATATATAAGATTGCTAACCCCGCTTCCAATAAACGAAAAAGGTTGATCGCTTATGTTGCTTCGAGCTAGATACTTTTCATACTCAATCACCAATTCTCTCAGGCGTTTAATGCCACCAAAGTCAGAATACGTTAGCCTGTGGTATTCAAATACCAAGTCAATGGCGCGTTTAAAGATTATGGGCATTTTAAATACGCGTGTATCATAGTCCATCCATTCCAGCCGTTCTAAGTCTTCAAATTCAAGAAATTTCTTCTCGTAGTCAAACATCCTTTTATAAATCATATGGGAATAGCAAATTATACATTCTTTTCAAACACGAAACCACGCCGAATTATTTTGACCTTAAATTTTCTGAGATCATACGTCGAAAACTCTCTTTTAATGGTATCAATCGCAACTTTTGTTTTTGCCCATGTACTGCATGTAAAAAGGTCAATGGCGATATATTTCTCCTCCGGCCACGTATGAAAGGCAAGGTGAGATTCTGAAAGCAGATAAAAACCAGTCAATCCAAATCCTTTAAACTCATGAAATTCTTTTTTGATAACACTAAGTTGTGCACGGTGAACAACATTATCGATTTTCTGCCCGAATGTTGGTGAATAGTATAGTTCCTCTGGATAGTCCCCCAAAAAGATCTCAATCAGGGTATGATATCCGCGATTTTGATTATTTCTTCTCTTAGAAAAGATCTCTAACATAGCTGGCTGATTCTAAGCTTTTATTTTGGAAATTTGGGACAGTGAAAATGGATCGGAGATTCCGTGGAGTGATGAATTTTAGATCCATCTTGGAATTCATGAGTTTTTTAAATTGCCCTTCAGTCATATCTACGGGATTCAAGTGCTGATTGTTAGTGGCAAGCAAGAATCCCCAAGAACACTCAAAGAATGGTATATACGCCCGATAAGAAAAGACCTTAGTAAAAATATTTTGCATGAGTTTACTCATGGCTAAATGCTTGTGGTAGTGTATTTCGGTTAGCTCGGAAGAGTGCATAGCCAATATGCCGTTCGATTTTAACCTTCTTTTAATTAGTTCATAAAAATCAGCTTGTTTGTGAGCTTCCACCGCGCCAAGATTGAAAAAGTTGACATCAGTAATATCTGAAATTATCACATCGTATTGATTGTCTGTTCCTTTAAGGAAATCGCCTGCGTTTTTAAATTGTAAATGCACTTTCGGGTGGTTATACGAATTGTGATGCATTTCCTTAAGATGATTTTGAAATAGCTGAACTGCCTGACGATCAACATCAATAGCATCAATATTTTTGATAAATTCGTACTTTAGTAACTCTCGCAAAGAAGCGCCCTCGCCAGCACCTAATACCAATATACGAAAATGGTCTGTGCGCTGGCTACAAACCATTGCAGGATGTACCAGACATTCATGGTATATCCATTCATCTTTAACCGCGCTCTGTGGTATACCATCGATAAATAAGCACAATCCATAATCAAAGAGATCATAAATCTCTATCTTCTGAAAAGGTGTCTGCTCTTGCACTATAACTTCTTTAACCCGATGGCGGATTATCTCATTTGTACAGTAGGCATCTTCAGCCCATTCTTGCCGTAATAACATTGCTAGTAGCTAGAATGAGGGTTAGCTCCAGTAATTGGTCGTGTCTGGAATATGTAGAGGTTCTTATCAGAAAAGGACCATTCAATGTCCTGAGGAGCTTGCATGACCTTTTCAATTCTTGATGCCGTTTTAGCAACAATCATAATCGCTTCTCCCGTGAGTTTTTGATTCTTCTGTTCTTCTTTATCTATATTCTTTTGTAGTTTCTTCCCTTTGTAACTAATGAGTTTTTTATTTTGAGAACCTTCCTCGATATCGATAATTATTCCTTTTCTCTTGTCGATCCAATATCTATCTGGTGTTACATCACCATGAACTAAAAGTTCACCAAGTCCCCAGATGGCTTCAATAACAATCAGATTGGAATCATGACTACCTGGATCTTTCGTAAAACATACCCCAGATACTTCACTATTGATCATTTGCTGAACAATCACGGCCATATCACTGGCAAAAGGCAAATTATGTTTATACGCGTACATCAACGCTCGGGGGGTGTAGAGAGATGCCCAACATTTCTTAATATGCTGCATGAGACCACTTGCATTGATAAAGGTGTAGGTATCGAATTCTCCTGCCCACGAGTGAGATTCTTGATCCTCGGAGGTCGCTGAGGATCGTACAGCTACATAGTTAGCATCAAGTTCTTGAAAAGCGGCATTAATTTCTTCCTCACCATGATGAGAAATTTCCAATTCTTCCACAAGTTCTCGTAAATTTTGAGACACGTAATCTACATTTTTCATTTTTGAATCTCGTAGCTCGGTAAGATGGCGATGTATTTTTCTATCTAATCCATTTGAGGTTCTGATATCACTCAAAACTGTGGAAAGAACGACAAATCCATTCGGAACATCGATATGGTTAGTTACTAACGTTCCTAGGTTCAAGGCTTTGCCACCTATCTTCTTTACGTCGAATTTATGTGCCTGCGCTAATGGTATAGTTACTTTTGCCATATCACATTGCCAATTAGATAATCGAAACCTTTGCATTAGTAGCATCAACCAGCAATTGCATGCCAGTTTTCAAGATCTTCGTTGCATAGGATGTTCCAACAATGCACGGTATCTTCATTTCTCGAGCAATTAAGGCTGCGTGAGAAGTTATGCCGCCTTCATCCGTAACGATAGCTGCTACATCTTTAAATACTGGGACTAGGTCTGGTGATGTCATAGGAGCCACTAATATACTGCCCTTCTCAAAGTCCTCTATAAATTTTCCATATTCCTCAGGAGTAGCAATAGAGGGCAACACCACGGCTTTGCCGATAACTTTTCCAGGATAAGCGGTCGAGCCTATAATCATATGTTCAGCTTGGCTGGGTAAAAAGGAGTTTCTAAAATCAGTAAATTGCCTACCAATAATTTCATTAACTTCAGTACCTTTGACGTGGAAAGCAAAGGAGTCCTTACGCTCATTTACAGTGTTGATATCAGGCTTTGTATTATTTAAGAGTAGATCTTTAAGTTCTCGGTAGTTAAGACTCGAAACTTGGGTCATCGCCAGATAGGATCTTCGGGCTGTTTCTTCCAGCAGAGCATCAGCGTAACGAGATGTGATTAAACTGTCTCGTTTTGCTTCAAATCGCTTCTTTGATATCTCACCTAGAAGTTGGATTATGTGCTGAATCTCCTGATCAAGCGTCATACGCACTTCACCCCCCACTAATAGCTGAGCTTTTAGATACTCCTTTTTCTCCTTGTTCTTCTCCTGCTTATCTAAGAATTGGTCTACTTTCTTCTCAAGTAAGTCCAGATAATGCGGTTCTGTATAGCGATAGGAATACAAGAATCGCTTCATTAAGTTGAACAGTTCTTGATATAAAGCTAATAGGGCGCTATTGCTTGTTTTTTTGAGTGCTTGTTTTGAATAATGTTTCCTTTTCGCCTCTGTTTCTTTGGCGATATCCAAAAGATTTTTCTCAACATCAACATATTTATCTTGGACGAATAGAGACTCGCCAACCTTTCTTATCGTATCGATCTCTTGAGGAGTAGCATAGGCGCTGAGTTGGGTATGTTCGTACACTAGCACTCCTTCTTTTTGAAAATACGTTGGAGCAACCACGTTTTCTGTCCAGAGAAAGTCGATATAACTTTCTCTCCAAAGAAAAACATATTCTTCTGCTGCCTTTTTCATAAATGTTGTGTTCGTACAATAAATTTCAGTTGGTTCGTTCTAACCAAATTAAACACATCATAATTAGTCTCGGAAACTTTCTCGATTATTTTTCTTGATTGAGAGGCTGATATCTGATCAATATTAAGGTCGATATAAGCAACTCCTTCCTTAATACTCACCTTTATCTTGTATGGCAGGACATGCCCTAAGACTTCTTGCAGAATTCCTTGCATGTTTTCTTGTCTGATTTTTACCCCATCTATCAGATAATGGGTTTTGCCAACCCGGCCACGTAGAATTAAGCGAGGATCCGTTAAACCACAGGAACATTTATCTCGCAGAATTTTTCCGGCATCGCCAGTGCAATACCGAATAACAGGCTGTGCCTGACACATTAAATTAGTCATCACGATCTCGCCAAAGCTTCCATCAGGAATCAGTTTGTCACTTTTCAGAGACTTGATTTCCAAATAGACTTTATCCTCGCGATAGTGATAGCCATTATGGTTTTTGCATTCCACGCCAATTACTCCTTCTGTCAGACCATAAGCATCAAATATCTCTGCATGATATATTTTCTCTAACTTCGCTCTTTGTTTTTCGGTCATGGGTTCACCTGTAGTCTCTAGAATTTTGAAGTTCATCTTAGATAATATGTCGGCATATTCTTCAAGCTTTGAGGGCAGTGTGGAGATCACTGTTGGAGCAGTAGCATCCAACACTTCAGCAATTGCTTCTTTAGACCTTAAATCTATCGGTATTACAGAGTTACCAGCTGCAATATGACCAAGGCACGTAAGCGGTCCAACAGCCCAGAAAGAGTGATCCATCAGAACTGCCACTGTTTCGCCCCCAGCAATTCCTTCCACTTCACAAAACCATTTAATGTAATCAGCAGTATTTCGAATATCGCTTGAGTTGGAATAAAGTGCTTTAGGCTTCTTGGTTGTGCCACTCGTAAAATATACGCGTAAGTCATTCTCAAATCTGAAAAGTAATTCATTAATTTTTGTTTCAAGCACAGCCTCGCGCATGAAAGGCAAAGACCGTAAAAGAGTCGTGAAGTTCTTGCCCAAAACCCGCTCTCTCGCCTTATTTTCAATTTCGTTTAAAATCTGATTCATACTCCCGAGCTTCTAAATTTTCTTAGATCACGAATTTCGACTTTTTTCTCTTGCGGTGGAGCATCCTTATTCATTGCTTGGATAATAATCGCTACGTTTGCATATCCTTCAAACATGACATCATTGAAATCCAACGATAACGTCCTGATAGCTTGGATTATCTCTTTAGTTAAAAGTTTTTTCTGCCTTTGTGTTGATACATCTTTTTCATTAAAGAAAACAGTAAATTCTATCAGATCTTTGCCGCCATTATCGTCTTTGATCACAACATCACACTTTTGAATTTTGAGCTTGAGTCTGTCCAAAGCTTGTTCTACTTGATACGTATGGAGATTCACTCCTCCTGATATTTCGTAGTAGTCACTGTCTCTACCAGTCCACTGTAGTCTTGGCCAATCACTTCCGCATCTACATTTCTGGTAGTGAACCTTGCCACGATCTCCAACCTTATACCGAATAAGAGGAATTGCTTCCGAGGTTAAATTTGTTAATAAAATGGAACCCTCCAACTCGGTTGGTAAATAATTTTGAGGTTCAACCACTTCCACCAATATTTGGTTAGGGTCAAAATGGTAGCCACATTGATACTGACACTCCATACCAACAAAACACTCGCTTGACCCATATGATGCCAGGAGATCAATATTGTACTTGTCTTTATAGTAACCCCTTAGCTCGTCTGAAACGCGATCTCCTGAAATTATGACCTTCTCAATCGGTATTAGACTATCTTCCTCAATCGAACTTTCGATAAACTTCAGAATACTAGGTGTTGTGGCTATTACATTAATATTCATTTGTTTAGCCTGATTCCATATATACCGCATGACATATTGGTCATTGCTAAGACCAGCGGGGAGAACATTGGACTCTAAAATATGAAAAGCATGCTGGGAAGAATGGCCAGCAGCCCAGGGGCCAAACGGTAATGCAATCCACACACTGTCAAACTTCGTAATATTAGCAAGCCGGTAACAATTCGCGCGATATTCATTTCGGTCACGCCATTCTTTCTTGGTTACTGGAATAACTTTTGGCTTTTCGGTAGTGTCTCCAGTCAAAAAATAATAAGCGATATTATTCCGCTTAATAGACACGTTATTGTTTTCCAATAGTGACTTGTCAGCTGGTTTAAGTTTGAAGAAATCATCCCAACTAGCCGAACCCGCATCCCATATTCCTTTCCAGATCTGTTGATAATAACTAGAATTTTCGTGGGCTGCTTTCACCAATGACCATACGCTGGACAGAAGATGATCCTGATATGTTGTTTCGGATCTTAAATCAATATTCCTGTCACTTAATAAAATATCGTCCATAAGGCTAAAACTTGCATAGAATGTGGAATTTGGCAATATTGGCATACTATATAAAACCTGATATAGTCCCAAAGATTACCATATGCATATCTATGTCACATCCGGCACGGGAACTGGCTCTACTCCATTAGCTGCGTTTGATGCGGCAGTTATGGCAGCCAGTGAATCAAACCATAATATGATTTATCTTTCTTGCTTTATTCCCCCCGGCAGTGTGATAGTACGTGCTCAAAACCCTCTTTTACTTAAGTCCTGGGGTCAGCGAATTTATGTTGTGATGTCGCGTCAAGATACCTCTGAGCTAGGACAGGAAGCTTGGGCTAGCCTGGGTTGGGTACAAGATCAGAGTGGGCGAGGAATGTTTGTTGAGCATCATGGAGGCAGTAAGGAGACTGTCCACAATGCCATTCAAGCCACTCTAAAGTTTATGATTACAAGCCGTAAAATGGACTTTGGCCCAATTGAATATGAATTTACAGGTATCAAATGTGAAGACCAGCCAGTATGCGCCATAACAATGGCGGTGTACAAAATTGAAAATTGGGAAAGTTAGTTCGGTAGCCTTAGATTAACTCTTTTTAGCACACCTTCCTTAGGCAGAGAGAATTACTGAGAACTTTTTTCTTGTAAGTCTCTAATCTTTTTCTCTGCACCAGCGATATCTATAACTCCCTTCGCAACTGTAAATACATCCTCGGGAGTAGTTTTTGCTTTGACGATATAGTCAGCCGCCTGTAAGTCTCTTGCCCGGTCATGATCCTGCTTAGTGTCTAAGTTGGAGAAAATAATAACTGGAATATCTCTTATCTCCGGATCACCCTTCAACATAATCAAAAAGTTGAACCCGTGGTTCTTATCAACTTCGGTAACAGGTGTGTTTGGTTCTTTGCCAAGGATAAGGTCAAGCAGGATCACATCAGGTTTTTGCTCTCGGGCAATTTTATCGCCCTCGACTGTGTTTATAGCAGTAAGAAAAGTAATTTCCTCATGGGTACGAGCTGTCATCTCATACAGCTTAAGCAACATCGGATCGTCATCAATCATAAGGATCTTCCTTTTTGCTACACTTTTGGAATCAGTCATTGGTATTAGTTTAAAAATTATGAATATTAAGAGGTCTGATTACTAAGGAACTGATGAACACGCTCAACAATTTCTCGAGGCAGAAATTTTGCTTTCAAAATATAGTCAGCTGCTCCTAGCCGTTTTACTTCCTCCGCCATATCTCTTTCCCGTTTATTAGACAGGATAATTACCGGAATTTTTGCAGTTTCGGGATCTCCTTTAATTTTCTTCAAAACCTCTAGGCCGTCGAGATCTAATGTTCCCTCTAAAATAAGATCGAGCAATACGACATCAGGATGCTCTTTCTTTACAGTATCTATTCCTTCCTGAGCTGTAGCCACTGCTTTGAAATTGTTATACCCCAACTGTTTAAACTGAAAATCATACATGAAGCGATGCTGCTTGTTATCTTCTATCATCAGTATTTTAGAATCTGTGATTTCAGGCATAGGATTACGGCTAACGAGGTTGCTGTAAAGGAAGGGTTACCCTAACCGTGGTTCCTTTGCCAACCCCCTCACTCTCCAGCATAACACGTCCGTTATGTTCTTCGACAATCTTTTTGATAATGAAGAGGCCTAAACCGCTGCCATCGGTAAACATTCGTTCTGACCGTTGCCCACGTACAAATTTGCCAAATAGTTTCGGTATTTCTACCGGATCAACGCCCATACCCGTATCCGTAATGGCGACTTCGATTTCATTGCCCATGAGAGTAGCTTTTACGGTCACGCCGCCTTTCTCGGTGTATTTTTCAGCGTTATCAATAATGTTCAGAAACACCTGGCGTAAATATGCTGGATCAGCTTCTACCTTTGGCAACGGCTGGTCAGGCGTATTAAACACCAAGGATAATCCTTTTTTGTCGTAACTCAGTTTCAGAGTATTTACTGCTTCATCAATAATAGTTTCAACTTGGACTGATTCTATCTTAAAGTTAAGGCTGCCTCCTTCCAGCTCCATTGCATCAAGCAGATCATTAACAATACTGTTGAGTTGAGTAGCACCACTGAACATGTTTTGTTGCAGCTCTCGGCGCTCTTCGGTGGGAAGCTTGTCAAATTCTCCTTTAGCCTGCATTTCCAATAATCCACGCAGGCTAGTAAGAGGAGTCCGTAATTGATGAGACGCTATATGCAAGAATTCGGTCTTGATATCCATTAATTCCTTCAGATGCTTATTAGCGCTACTTAACTGTCTAGTGGTGCGCTGCAAATCTTCATAAATTTTTGCCTTATACATAGCTAGCGAAGTGAGACTGACCACGCCCTCAATCGATTCATGTTCGTATTTACTTAATTCATGAAGATTTCGATCAGAGCTGAATGTAAGTTCGCCTAAGGCCTTCTGTTCAAAGAAGAGTGGATATATGACGGAGCTCTGTATTCTACCCATTACACTTTCGGCATCTGAATCCTTAAGCTGTTGCGTTAATTCACTTGGAAAAACACCGTCGATTGCTTTAACAAAGACAGGCTCCCGTTGTGCTCCTGAAAGGATATGAACTGAAGCAAGAGAACTCGTTACTGGTGCTTGAAGAGTGCGCGGTGCAAAGTCATTTAGCGTAGCAGCTAGCTCGGGCTCAGAAGAAGCTAGAGCCAACCATTTCAATGTGTTAGTTTTCTCGTCAACGATGGCTACTGATACTATCTCGTAACTAAATTCAACAGCAATAGCTAACACAATCTCTCTTGCCATATTGTCCATGCCAAGAGCAGAGAGCGATATTTCATCTAGTTTTCTCAGTAGGTCAAGCGTCTTAATACGCACTGCCAATTCCGCATTGCGTTTGTATAGCTCGCGATTAACCTCTTGAACATCTTCTGAGGTACCTTCAGTCTTGTCCTGATCTTCGGATGCTGTCATAGAGAGCAGTTACCAATTCATACGCCCTCTAGCTATCGAAGAGCAGTTGGCAACTGGTCTTCAGGAATTTTTGCAATATAAGGACGGACAGCGTCTCGACATACATCGCGAGACAACTGACCAAAAAGTCGTTCGTAGCGTCCAACAAGTGATTCAAGAACTGCTTTCACATCACCTTCTACATAGACCATGTGCGCAGTTGAATCAAGTCGTAAACCGGGAACTTTTCCAGCTTCTTTCCAAGCTATAGGACCAATAATGAGTTCCTGTTCTTTAATGATTTGAGTTGCAACTCGGTCTTTAATATCCATAGTCTAACTTTCATCAATCTTCTTAAACGTAACCCCCAACTGAATCAACCCTATAGCCATCAAGCAATATGAGACAAAATACATGTAGTCATTTACCCCGCCCACATACCACTGTTCATTGCTGGCTTCATACAAGAATATAAAATCAGAAAAATATTGGACTATCAGAGCAACTAACAAAAAAGACATTGGTTCTCTCATCATTCCACCGAGTGCCTTTCTTGACGCCAGAAAAGCAATGGTTGCAATTGAAACGTATATTGCTTGCCCAAAGGGATAACCTAAATCAAGAAATACTTTCAGGGGTTGGCTCCAGTCAAATTCATATCCTCGCAAAAATAAGATATAGGAAAGACCTAATAGAATAAGAGGGATAATAATCGCTTGCGCCTGTCCCACTAAGGATCGCAACGAAAAATTAACTCTCAGAACTCGCGCAAGGAGTAGCACACCATATAGATAGAAAATGACGCTGCCAAAATACCCAACATCTCCCATAGAAGGGTACGGAACTTCTATTCCTAAAACATATATATAATAAGCGTATGCTGCTTGACCGAACGTTTGTGCAAGTAATCCTAAAGAGAGAACAAATAATGAACGACCAATAATACTCTTTAACCCCCCCCATTTATTCGAGATCAATAAACCAACTACGCCTCCAATTAACGAAATCCAAGGATAAATCAAAGTAAAGGCATTATTCTCAAAACCACTTGTTAAGTCTCTCCAGTAGATGGTGACCCACCATAAAGATAAGACAATAAACACACTCAGAATAAAACGGGCTATCCAGCTTCCTTGAATCGTTTCAGAAAAACCCTTCCACATACTAAAATAATAGCACTGGAATGCTTATAATGTCACTTTTTGTTAATTTTAATCAGTAGAGATACTGCTAATTACATATTTCCTCAAAAAACATACTGGCCTAAAGGCGGTTTTAGAATACCTTAACCCTGAAACCCCTAGATCTTGCTCGTAATTCAGCAGTGCACAACCCCGTGATATTAAAGCATCAGCAGTCGCTTGCATTAAGTAGGAATAAACTCCAGAAAAGTTGATATTAGCTTTTACAAAATGAGATATTGCATACCTACTAGTAAGCACTTCATTGATAGAAAATGCTACCGGTGACTTATCTACCAGTACGCCTATACTGATTAATTGAAAACTGTTCGTGGGGAATAACAAGCGGGCCATAGCATCTTCTTCATTATCCAGTCGATAGCCTTTATTTTTTTCCCACTGCTGATTTAATTCTTGAACTATTTCCCGATCGCTTACCTTGGTTAAATCAAGAGCTACTACTTCAATGTTTTTATATTTCCGAGTAAAGCGATTCTTCATGTTACGCTGCTGCTCATAGCTACTGCCTTTGTACTCTCGCAACTTTTCCAAATCGTAGATGTAATCAAAATTACCTGGATCTTCGCTAACGGTGAAAGGATTAATTTTAACTCCTTTAATAGAATCTTCTGGTATAAGCATTAGTGATGGAAGACGCCCCTCACTTATTACAAAAGCTATCAAACTCTCAATTGTGCTGTTAACATCGTGCCCCCCTAAAAATGAATAAAAAGGCTCGCCCGTAATATAATCATTAAACTTAATAACTAAGTTCTTATTAAGAAATGAAAAACAAGCTTCACCCTTCGTGTCCCAACTCCACAGGCTTGTAAAATTATAATCAGAATAAGGAGGATATTGTTTTGTAAAATCCTCGATAACTTTCTTATCGGTAATTTCAAGTTTCTTAAACGTAGGAAATTCAGGAATCATTGCCATTATTTAAGGGTAACACTTAGGACTACAGTCATAAACACATGTTATGAAAAAACCTGAGGGCTCGAATGCGAACCGCTCAGGTTGACTCTCGCTTTGATCATCCCGACTCCATGATCACAATGGCGACGATGGCCAAAATGATACCCGCCCACTTCTGAGCAGAAATATCCTCATGGAATACAAGATTGCTCACCGCAATGATGAAAATGCAGTTTGAGAGCAAGAAAAGAATCACGCAGTGAGCCAGGGGACCCTTTTTCAACATGAGTAGAAAGAGGGTGAGGGCTACTACCCAAGACAGATAGCCGCTTGCGATCAACCACCATTTCCCACCATGCTTAGCCCACTGGTTCAAAAGCGCATCACCAATACCTCCTACAAGCCCCGCCGAGATTGCCAGAAGATAGAATGCCCATCGAGGCATATCCATGGTAGATCTCCCGTTTTTGGTGCCAAATAAGAAAGAACGAACTGACTCCGCACAATACATGAGTCCCATTGAAGTGTCAATGGCCGTTGTGGTAAAAAATGCCTACCCTCGCTCTACTATCGTCGATTTGACACTCTGTGCTTGAAAATAAGTTTTTGAGAATTCTTCGGCTTTATTAGCATCAAAATCTTTACAGCTGAGTATATCAATAAAAGCTCGATTGCCGACCTCGTCTAAATGAACCGTCACGGAGGAGGTTTCAATAAATTGCATGGCAGAGTACCCCTCAAGGTCACCTTGCCCAAATCGCTCAACGTAACATTCTCCTTGAGCAACCATATCAACTACGGTAACGACTTCGACTACGAATCGTTTTAGTCCTTCAGGGCTAATTAATTTGTCATGGTCACACCCAGCCAGATCAATGGCCAAGGACTTACCCCATGGCTTAATTTTATCCATGTATTAAATATACTAAAAATCGTTTATAAAAACACATATATCTGGATCAACAAGGCTACATCGTACGAATACCAGTACCAAACGCTCAGCTAAAAGACCTCCGTCAGTGCCTGTACCAGCAATTACTACGGTAGCCTGCGACAATCTTTCCTGTTCAGTAGGAGAGATAAGTCCAATATTTCGGCTGAATCTTGAATCATCCATTTACTATTAGCGTACTACTTAATAAGTACTACTTCTATTTATTTTGATTGTTTTCGTTCTTTTGCTTCTTCTGCCGTTTGTGGATTATTTCTTGCCGCACTAAATCAAATATCCGATTATATGCCGGTTGCAAACTAGCCTTAGCTTCAGGAGTATCTTCAAAATGGAAAGTAACTTTAGGAATTTTGATTTTCCGACGCATAACAATAACTTATTTTCCTCTTATACGGTCAACTTCCATTTGAATCCACTCATCTCCGGCAGCTTCAACTTCTTCATCGCTAAAAGGAATATCTGTCCACTCAACTTCTCGATCATCTCCCCTTGCACACTGATCGGCTATTTTCTTTTCGATTGCGTTTATAAAACGGATAGTATTCGAAATATTATTAAAAATGAGAACGCTCTCGTTATCATTTAGGATCGGATTATCATGAGCAAAACTTTGGTTATTGCGTACGCCATTAAATGCTTCAAGGACTGAAATAGATGACTTCAAAATTCTCTCTGTCATTTCCGACTCAATCAGATTGTTTTCTTTCAAAAATTTTACATATCCACCAAACAAGCTATGTAATGGGACTTTTTTGTCATAGGAAATGGAATGCTTTTCACTAAGCTCTCTAATATGCTTAACAACGAACGTGTGTAAACGATCCAGTGCGCCCGCAGGCTCATTATTTTCGATGCTCTCTCTAATTGATTTTGCCAACAACGAAAATGTTTCATCATCTGAGTTAGGCATAATTACATCAATATTTTCTATAGGACTATCTTTTTTCAAGCGCTCTAAAATTTTAAGACAGGCATCATAATATTCAGCCTTTGGATTCGACTCTGGAACCAACCTATTTATTTTGTTTGTAGATGCCCAATAATTCAATAGTTGTTCAAGAAATTTTGCGACCAAAAAGTTTGGCTCTTTATCCCAGAATGCCCGTAATCGGTTAGCCTTTGATCCACTCCCATAGTTATATTTCTCGTCGTAGATTTCTACTCCCGTATGTTCAAGAACAAATTGCTCAAAAGTTCGATTACTAAAATCGATAACATATCCACTATTCATCCCAAATAGCTTCTCAAATTTTAGCTTTTCAATGCTTGACAGGTCAGACATGGCGACTTAGTTAACAAACCCAGTGAGTCTCTTAACCCCTTCTCTTATCTCTGGCAGCAGAGGATTTTCCGGCCAAGCCGACTCAAGAGCTTTTACTAACTTTTGCTGCTGAGCTAACTTCTCTTCCTTCGGCGCGTTGAATTTTTCAAACACCACATCACCTTGTTCCTCCCCATCATGAACAAGCTCCAACAGATTGTGCAGCACATCAGCTGATTTAAGCAGCAAAGCATCATGATTCATATCTTTTATATGGCCAAGCGCAATACGCTTGCGCGTCTCCCACGGCAGACCTTTATCTTCTTCTGTCACTGCCTTAACCAAATCCGCAACCGGTTCACCAAATTGTTCTTGTACATCATCCAGCTCAACATCACTATCCTCCACAACATCATGAAGAATACCGGCGACTATTACGTCTTCACTGGCACCAACTTGCGAAAGAATTAATGCAACTGTTAGCGGATGTGTAATATAGGGAATATCCTTACCTTTGCGTGTCTGTCCATCATGAGCCGTTATGGCAAAACGAATAGCCTTTTGGATTTTTCCACTATAGGCAATCATGTGTGTTATTTGGAAAACAACCTAACAACTTCATCAAAATTTTTGAGCCTGTCCTTTTGCCATTCCTCCTGCTTTATATACAAAGCTTTATAAACCATCCTGGTTTGTCTGTTATTCACGTCTTCACACCAATTTTGTAGTCGTTCAAATTTCAGTTTATCATCTTCCTCTTCACGCCCTTTTGTCTCAACTATATAAACCGTCCTATCGTCAGTTTTTACAAAGAAATCGGGGTAATAGGTGGCGATAAAGCCCTGTGAATTTTTATACTCGATCCGTAGCGCACTGGCCTCTTTATTCTGGAAATTTTTTGAGAAGGAAATTACATCATCACAATTTTCAATAAAGTCGGAGAACGTCAGTTCATAATCGCTATCACCAACAATCTTATTAAACACTGACTTTTTAGGAATTAGATAAGACTTATCATTCACCACAAACGGTCGTGCATCACTGATCTTGATATAGTTCTTTATTTGAGTATCACCCATGTCCTGAACCGTCAGGTCGTTTATTGCCTGCTTGAATGAGTCCTTAATGAGGTGAATATATTCAACTTCCGACAGATTTCTCAAAGTATTCAGATCCGACAACTCCACCGGCTCATCAAACATGTTATTCTGTACAAATTCCTTTACTTTGCCAAATAGAATGTCGTAGCAACCAAACAAGCGCAGTTCTCGCATAATTGCTTGCGCGAAAAAGCCGATGACACTTTGATAGTCAGGTTCAATATCTCCACTCAATATGGTTGTATGATGAGTTACTTCATCCACGACATCTTTAAACACAATCTCTCTTTTTTCCTCATCAGAAAACGACTTTACTTTGACTTTGGCATTACCAAAAGTAGCAACATTCAGTTCGGCTAGATTTTTATACTCCCGTTGTATTCTGGGTGACATTACTGGTAGCTCAATATCCAGCTTGGATATATCCTTCTTAGGATTATCTTTGTCCACTTCAATAACCATAGGCGCGATTGGCTTTGCGCCAACGCCCATTGCTTTCTTTTCCAAAATCACACCTTCACCCTTTATTGATTCAACGAAATCCATAAATGCTGGCGTGCCGACCACGCTCACATATTCTTCAACAGTATCGTCTCCAAAAAACATTCTTCTTAAACCTCGGCCTAATGTTTGTTCTGGTAAGATTTTTGATTCAGCGGCGTATGGTCTTAAACCCACAATGGTCGTGACATTCTTCACATCCCAACCTTCTTTTAACATCATGACAGAAATAATTACTTTATATGGACTTTCCCAACTATCTATGTTGTTGGCTAACTTCCTCAATATATCCAACTCCTCCTTATTCTTACCGCTAACAGTTTCAGAAATTTCACCACTCTTATTAGTATGAATGGTTAAAACGGCATCCTTTAAATCCGCAAAGCTGGTTTCAATGTATTGAGCCACTTCATCACAATTCTTGGTATCATCCGTCATGATGAAAAGAATTGATTTTTTGCCTATAGGCTTAAGCGTCTCATACGTTTTGCGCCACTCTTCGATACCCAGATTGATGTAATCTCGGTATTTTTCACTAAACAACGGGCTTTGATTTTCTTTGAGTTTTCCGCGACTGGCCGCATCTGGCACAACTGGATTTTTTACAATTCTCTGATGAATGGCCTCTACTAATGGATAGTCAGAAATTGTTTGCACAAAGATTGAACCATCATTTTTCTTTGGCGTTGCCGTAACATCTAACTGTAAAGCTAAGCCCGATCCTTTTTGTTTTAACCTGTTATCAATATCCAGGATGGACTTAAACCACGCCATCTTCTCGTCATGGATGTGATGTGCCTCATCATTAATAACAATCAGCTCATCAATATCTCTTACGATCATACCGAGATCAACAGTCGAATCATTAGTTTTTGTCACGGGCTCATGACCCAAAAAGTATGCGGACGTATCTTCATCATCCAGCCTCGGCTCTCTGACATCGCCTTCAAATACTCTGTGTATATTCGTCAAAAATATATTGCCTGTGTCAGACACATTCCTCAAGTTATCTTGTAGATGTAGCGTGACTTGAAAATCATCCTGCCAATTTTGACCTTGATATCCATTATCCGGCAAAACTGGATCACTAAAAAATATCTTTAAGCCTTCAAAATCATTCTTGATTCTTTCGAAGACAATTACATTCGGCGTTATCAAAAGGAAGTTCTTAGCCAACTGAGAGTCCTGCTCGTATTTCTTATGAAAATATGCCCAAGTAATCACCAGACTCATAACCTTTGTCTTGCCGGCACCAGTTGCCATTTTTATAACAAAACGCAACCAATCTTCAATAAACATGCCGGCACTCAATGCGCCTGTGGAGTTGTAGCGTATGAGATCATATTTATCTTTTACCTTTGCTACTTCGTACAACCAGACGACTGTTTCTAATGCTTCCCTTTGCGCAAAGTAATATCTAAAATGCGACGCAACACCTTCGTGATCGTACAAAACATGCTCTTCTTTAAACCACCAGTTAAGAAGTGCTTTTGATGTCTCACTCGCACCTTCATACTGTTTACCTCGCCATTCTTTTACCTTCTTGCGAAGCTCTGCCACAAGCGGTGGTAACAATTTATCATAGCCCTTTTCACGTAAATCTTCAGCTGCCGGAAACCACCGGATGCTCGGATCTAGTATCGCGTATGGGTCTTTGGGGAAATCTTTGTGGAGAGCCATGATTATGATTTAGATATAGTAAAATCTCCAATTAAAACCTCGCCACATTCATTAAAAATCCCAACTCTTTTACCAAACATTGGTGGGTTTGTGATCTCTCCTAAAAAGTCACCATCCTTGAACATCTTCGCCTTTTCACTAGTAAACTCAACACGCACCCTGTGCCATTGATTATCTATTGTTCTCGTACCAAGAATTTTATTAAACCTCCAGTTTACACCCGGCCCCCCGTCCTTAATAAGGAATGCATCGGAATCTGCTGTTCTACCTTCAAATCGAGCCATATGCCAATTATCTTGTTTATCATCACAGAAAAAGACAATGTTCAAAACTGAATTCGGGGAAAGATATATATCACATTCAACAGTCCCCCTATCAATCTCCAAATCTTTAGCTATGAGGAAGCTATTAGTGGCCTGGGCGGGGTTTGCCATTGTGAGCTGAAGTCGTGGATGCCCCATATCAGAAAACAAAGAAGGTTGTCCAGTCTTTATATCCCACCTAGAAGCATCAATTGTATTTTTAGAGCTTGTAAAATTATCAGAAAATATACTAGAAGGTGAAGATAGACGATAACCACGTTTATCGCTACTAAAAAAGCTCATAAAAACAATTAAAGAGACTATTAGCCACAACCATTTCACGGGGCTTTGGGCATAAAGGAATGCAATGGAAATAACAAAAATAGTGAACCTCGTGTAGGGATGCATTATTTTGGATAATAACCACTGTAAAACATTAGCCAATTTTGGATTTTGTCGATACAACCAATATTTAAATGGCTTAATTACCCAGTACACAAAAATGGTTATAATTATTGTAGCTATTAAAGTGCCCAGTGCGTTAGCTAGAGCGCTACTCCAAAACGCCTGATCTGTAAAATCGATCATATATTTACCTCGATTACTTTTGTCGTATCGTTTCCAAAAATATCCACTACCTTTACAGCAACTTTATAAGTTCCTCTAGTCACTTCCTTAGATACGGAAGTGAGTTCAAGATTTCTATTCTTTTTTGTACGAAAACTCTGCCATTCATTATCAAATATATAGTCGCCAGTCCAAACTTCTTTTTCCTGCCCATTTTCTAGGATTGTTATTATTTCTTTCCTATCCGCAAAATTGAAATCCACCGCCCAATAATCAATCCAATCGCTCCACTTTTTAGTTAAAACTTCTTTTTCGACAAGATCGGTTTTCTTGTCTTTTGATATTTTCACCACTTGTCCATTTTCTACTATCACTTTTACTCCCCCCGGCCGCAAAGTTTCGACTATTTCGCCCGCGTCGTCTTGATTATAGAAAACAGAAAAGTCAATCAGCTTGATTGAAAGCTCCTTTTTATTCACCCGCCCTTTCACAATCGGCTTTGCTTCAATAAACGCCACATCATAAAACTTCACTTGTCCTTTTTCTACCGCTTTCCTGTCGAATACTTCTCTTGGAATTATTCTAAAAGCAATATCGACGCCCTGATCCTTATACTGCGAAAAATCAAGCCCCATCTCGTAGTCAAAGCCCAAAACATCAATCTTAGTGATTCCCTTCTCTTTGCACTCTGTCACAATATCTTGCACCAGTTTTAAAGAAACGGGAGTATTGATAGGTCCTACCGCGACAAGGCGATCTCTTTTCTTACCGATAACATTTACAAAAGATCCTACCGGCTCCGCTTTATACGCAGAAAGTATGAGTTTTACAAATTCTTTCTCTTTCCTTTCGGCTTGTTTTGATTTTTCTTCCGCTCGCAAATTGTCATTTGTTGCAAGGAAACTTTCTCTTTCGTATCTTCCGACATTCAAAATTTCAAATGCTCGAAAGTTCTTGCCAGCCTTTTTGAGCTCTCTCTGCACGCCGATTAGTCGTTTACGTGAAGTATGAATCCCAAATTTCCCCAAATCAGAGCCAATCCACTTTCTTCCTAATTTTTCTGCTACTCCCAACGTTGTGCCAGAACCACAGAAAAAGTCAGCGATGAGGTCGCCTTCGTTTGAAGAAGCTTCAATGATTCTCTCAAGTAGTTCTGTGGGTTTTTGAGTCGGATAATCGATACGCTCATCGGCGCTTGCATTGATATGTTGAATTGGCCATACATCACCAACTCGTTTACCACCCTCGTTCAGATATACTTTATATGCCTCTTTTCCGGCACGTTTTTGCCATCGAAACCATTTACCGCTTTCGTCCTGTTTATAATGAGAATCTTTTGTTCCGGCAGTCTCACTATATGCCTCACGCTGTTCGTTGAAAATCCATTTGCTGGATTTCGTGAACCAGTAAATATTGTCGTGAAGCGTTTGATAGCTATTACTGTTGGCAGTATAGCGTCTGTAGTACCAAATAATTTCATTTCTAAAATTATCTTTTCCAAATATCTCATCTAGGCACATTCTCATAAAACTATTCACTCTCCAATCGCAATGTACATAAATACTTCCATCTTCCGCGAGCAAATCGTGCATGAGTTTTAACCGTTCATAAATCATCGCAATAAAACTATCCGCGCCTTTGCCCCAAGTGTCACGATAGGCGATTTCTTCTATAACTGACGGCTTTTTGGTAAAGCTTTCTTCGTCCTCGCCATCGCCGATTTTTATATCCATCGAAAAATCCGCCCCGACATCAAACGGCGGGTCAATGTAAATTAATTTCAATCCACCTTGTGCTTCTATTTCTTTGCGGAGCGGTCCATTCTTGAGGGAAGAAAGAATCAGCTTATTGTCTCCCCAGATAAGTTTATTCGTCCATCCAGAAATCTGCCTTCCCGACATATCAAAAAGCGAACCCTGCGGATTCCCAAATTTACCATCACTTCTCGGCTCGTCTATTTGTTCAATAACCTGAAAAGGCAAGACGACATTCGTTACCTCATTTGTTTTTCCGTTCCAAACCAGCTCGACTTCTCGGTCATCATCAAAAAGCAAAAAGCGATACTTTTCCGGAAGCGGCTTTCCGGCTTCCAAAAATTTTGCAATATCTCTTTTCTCGTTATCAGTAAGCTTCATAGTCACAATTGCTATAATACATTTAGGTACTTAACAAAGAGATAAAGCAATACAAAATTACCCGCGTGGTACATGATACGATGCTGCCACTCTATGCGATTATCCGTTTTTTTACGTTTATCCTTATCTTCGATTACTTCACTCTTAATCTCCTTGTGTATGCTGCGTAAATCTTTCTCAAAGTACCTCCATATCATTCCAGCCGTAGCATATAAGAAGAGTGCCCATATCTCATGGAAGTGTTGCCCTGTAACTAAGGAAATAAATACCAATACACTGGCAACAAAAATAATTAAAAAATATGGTGGCTTATCTTCGAGTAGCTTTCCGACATGATCCATAAATGCTTCAAACGACCCCATAATCAACTCCAATACATCTTTACATCTGAAATCTGCTGTCTAATCTCATCACGGACAGCCTCGGCTTGTTTTGATAAAATCCACCGCTTGTCCCGCCCTCCCTGTACTTTGTCGAGATAGCCGTTGCGGTAAAGTGCGCCTAGGACAGCACCGGCTGCCTTGCCTTCAACGAAGTATTCAATTTTCTTCACCACGTCAGAGGTATTAAAGGAATCTTTTCTTAACTGCAAAATCGCGTACAAGGCTCTTTGTTGAGTTTCCGGAAGTTCATGAACCTTCTTTATTTCTTTGGTCATAAAATCATCTTCGCGCACCACAACTACCTTGTCAACCACTATTTATTCACACCCCATGGGCCAAAACCTTCAAGCCATTAATTCCTTCATAAAAAACCTTTGCCCATAAGTAGCGGTCAAAATTCCGCAGTGAACACCCTACTTCTATTGCCCTCTCTTTACATATTTGATTGTATGCCAAATAGGCTAATAAATTTTCTGACGGATTGCTTAGTACCACCTGACCAAGTGACTTGAGCGAAACTATGGCACGGTAATCAACTACTGTAAAATCATCCGGATAACATACAGCCAGAATGGCTGACGCCATCGGTAAACCAATAAATGAAATCTCAATTAGGAGTTTCACCTTATCCTCCAACGTTGGTTCTTTGGTTAAAGCAGCCGTTAAATCATGTACAGTGACGCCTTTAAGTAATAAACCTTGCTTAACCTTGGTTTTTGCCCGATTTGATTTCCAAATGACGATTGCAAAGAATTCCTCCGGTTCAAGATAACCTCGGGATCGAAAATTCTCTGTGACCGTATTGAAAAGATAATCCTCAATAAAATAGTATTTGATAAAATCTGCCTCTTTCCATTTATTAATCTCACTCATCTTGTTCAGCCTCCAGAACATTCTTAATCCATAAACAAACCTCAAAGAATTTGCTCCGAGCTTCTTTGTCCGCCATGGTATTGAGGGACAGCTTAAACGCGCCGTTACCATCAACTTTATTCACATCAACCGTCGCATCCTTAATCAATTTCAAGCGTTCCAATATCTCCGCTCGCTTCCCTCGCTTGTCAAAAGGCGACGGGCAGTAATCACCCTGATGCCATGCATTCCATGAAACCAACGCATCTCCTGTAACTGAAAACGGATAGAATTTCTTTCCATCCTTGGAATCAAAACCAAGAACGAAAGAACCGCTTTGGTTAGTCATCCAGTAAATCCCGATATCATTGCTCTCTGCCCAATCAATAATCTGTCGCGCGGCAGTCACTGCTTCTTCTCCGGATTCTGCTAAGCGCAGTTTAAATGAATCCCAGTCCCATTGCCTGCCAAGAGATTTCTTGGTGGGTATGTCTTTTTTAACCTCGGCTCCGAATATACGAGGGATGATAATTTCGTAGGTGTCGTGCTTGTAGTACTCGAGCTCAACGGCATAAATATCAAACTGACTGTTTTGATTAACGTAGATGATCAAATCCTTAAGCCGGTCATCCAACTTATCCATCAATACGACGAAGTGGAAGATACCATCATTTAGATTAGAACGAACTGTATTTATTAAGGATTCAGTTTCCTCGTTCGGTAGTTGAAAAAAATCCTGAATTTTTTCCTGCGCTCTTGAGCCAAACACTTTTTGGGTGTGCTCATCGAGAATAGCAATGAATTCGTTAAAATTATTCGAGTGTTTCCAGAGAGCTGCCCCATAATCAAGCGCTTGGGCGATAACAGTACGCTTATCCGAATTTTTATAAAGTTTCGTCTCGATAATGTAAAGCTCACCATCAGCATCAATGCCAATCGCATCAATAGGACCGCTGGTAGTAGGAAATTCACGGGCTAAAGTTAGGAGACGGATGTCTTCCTTAATATCATAGAGCGGGATGCTGTCCGGGTTTTCGTAAATATATTGTTGCAGACGATCTTCCTGATCAAAGGAAGATTTATCTACCTTGACTGCTTTCTGACCGTTTTGTGAGATGACAATTGCCATTGTGCTTATATAGTTTTCAGGTGTCAGGCACTTTTATATCTTTACCTTTGCGTCTCCACTAAAAACCAAGTGTGTCATATCCCAGTATAGGGTACTCAAAAGGGCTGTATCGGCTTTTGAAGTTTCGCTTGTAATTAACTTCCTGATATTTTTCCGAAATGCCTGGCGGCTATTATTACAAGCTGCTGAGACTGTATTGCCTTTAAGTAAAGAAATTGGAACTTGGGTAGCTGGTTCAAGAAATTTTTTGGCTACTTCATCATGATGAGGCTTAGTCTGTTTGTCTCGATCCGTGTAGAAAATAAAATCGGTATTGTAGCCAACAAAAGCCTTAGCTCCCTGGTGCACACTTTCTGGACCAAGCTCGTTTGCAGCTTGGCAAGATAGGGCATACGTTACAGTATCTTGCAAAATCTTGGCGTTATCATCACTCCGAACAATAGCTACATTGTCCTGTCCACAAACTTGATTACTACTGCCATGACCATTGAGAAAGATAAGATCAGGTTTAACTTTGCGCACAATACTTTCAAAATATTTCTTACAGGCACGTTTATTTTTTAAATCAGTGACTGAATGCCCTTTTTGTTGGACTTCATTGCTGAATTTTCCTGCATAGTAAGAAAGGTAGCGGGTAGTTAAGTCATGATTGGGACGAGTAACTACAATCCGCTTAGTCGTCATAAAGAGCGCCTTCTTTTAATGCCCGCAAAAAACTCATTTCAACCTCGATAATCTTCTGTCCGACGCGATCGCCTTCTTCCACATGCTGGATAAGCTCATCTCTTTTATAACTACCGTCAGCTCCAATAGAAATCTCGCGATCAGCGGGTATAGCGCGTAACCGCGCCACAACCAGCTCTTTTATATCGTCTTGGGTTTCTTCTGGCACGATCAATAAGTTTAAATAATTTCCAGGTTAGCTAGCTTTTCTAGAATTTGTCGGCCGCTTTCTGTGTCTTCAACAATCTCAAGATTGGCTACTCTCCACGTAATAGGCTCACCGTCCAAGACAACCACGACTTGGTCTCGTACATTAAGTGGCAAGTTGGCGTAGACTTTAAAAAATCTTTCCTTATCCATGTAATAGGTAACTATTTTTAGTTAAAGAATATTTGACCATTTGCTCGCGGGGTCGGACTCGAACCGACAACCTAGTGGTTACATGTAACCCATTATTTTCATAATGGCATGGACTATCTCATTCACCACACCTCTTTTGAGACATGGCGACCGGGCGCTTATGTAGGATTATTGTTGGGACTCACCTACTAGTCTCTACACCTTCCGAAAAACTAATACCCTTTTCGGCTTGGCTCGGGATTACCAGTTAAGGCTTCCCCGAATTCACCCAGTTATTCGATCCGCCTCTCGACGGAAAGCTGCGTTATACCAGCATGCAACTCTCTGTGACAATTAGCGCAAACAATTATGCACTTATCAACCTCTGCCTTGACTCTCACCCACGAACGAGTTAATCCACTCAATCCCAATCCAAATTTCTTACTCGATTCGTCAATGTGGTGAAAGTCCAAACCAGCTGCACATTTATTATAGCCACACAGCATACATGCTCCGCCTTTGTATTCAACAGCCATAGCCTTAATCTTTCGTCGCCTCTTAGCCACAGCTTGTTTTATATACTCAGCACGGTCAGCATAAGTTCTTGTCTCTGGCATACACTTCATAGTATACCCGATCAACTTAATACACAGCCACTTGCTCTGCCATTGAGCTACCCGCGAATAAGGCCTGTTTCCAGGCCTGTCTCTGAATTATTGCTAACCCAGATATTTTTTAAAACTGTAAAGAACACACCTAAATAAATAGGTGTGTCAATTGTGGCTAATAAACTGGAAAAATTCAAGCTCTAGGCCATTAAAACTGGAAATAGATGAATTCTCGCCCCATCACCGGCGCATTCTCCGACATAAACACGTACAGCGCAACAAACAAGACTGCCGCACCATATACCATTTGATTGATCCGCGGCAACTTCAGCCAGAACAATAAATCCCTCCGTCGCCACTGCATAACCTGCGTTAGCAGCACAATCGCTATTACCAGAGAAAAATATAAAACTTTATCGCTAAAGCCGGTCTTAATCTCCCAACTGGAAAACATCGCCAGCAGCATCTCGCCCGCCTGGCCCATAGACCTCGCCCGAAAAAACAGCCAGCCGATTGCCGCCAAGTGAAAAAATATGATCATCTTCCCAACCTGCCATACCCGATACCTGTTCAACGTCTCTCCCCAAGCCTGTGGCCAAAACCGCTCCATCGCCCGATGCACAATCAAGAGCAATCCTTGGTAACCTCCCCATACCACAAACGTCCAAGCCGCCCCATGCCACAATCCTCCAAGCAGCATCGTAATCATCAAGTTCCGCTGTGTCTTCCCCCACCCGTGCCGATTGCCGCCGAGCGGAATATATAGATAATCCTTCAACCAAGTCGATAAACTGATATGCCACCTCTGCCAAAACTCGCGCGCATTGCGGGAAAAGTATGGCAAATTAAAATTCAACATCAGCTCAAACCCCATCAGTTTCGCCAAGCCCCTGGCTATATCCGTGTACCCGGAAAAATCGCCGTAGATCTGCCAGGCAAAAGCGTACAACGCCAACCATACTTGCGGCCCGTTATATGGCCCGCCCGCAAACACTGGCTCAACCAGCGTCGCCAAACTGTCCGCCACAATGACCTTCTTAAATAAACCCCAGCCAATCAAATACATCCCCTCAAAAACTTTCTGGTCGCTCAGCCGGCGCGGCCTCATCACTTGCGGTAATAATGATGTCGCCCGCTCGATCGGTCCCGCCACCAGCTGCGGAAAGAAAGCGACGAACAGGGCAAAATCAGTTAATTTTCTGGCCGGCTTAAGCTGACGACGATAAATATCGATCGTATAGCTCATCGTCTGGAACGTATAAAAGGAAATACCCACCGGCAATATGACATGCAGCGTGAACCCCTCCACCTGCCAGCCAAAGACGCTCACCAGCTCCACTAAACTATCATTGAAAAAATTGAAGTATTTAAAGAAGCCTAGAATCAGCAGACTGGAGCCCATGCTCACCCACAATAGAATTTTTCGTCGCCGCGGCGTTTTGGCTTGATCTATTTTCAAACCAATCACATAATCGATGCCCGTCGACAGCCATATCAGGGACAAGAACCGCCAATCCCATGACCCGTAAAAAATATAACTGGCGGCCAGTAGTAAATAATTCTGCCAGCGGTGCGATAAACATAAGTACAACAAATACACAACGCTGAAAAACAAAAAGAACTCACTGGTGTTAAAAAACAGCGCCATTATATTTTTTCAATTCTATATGATGATAAACACATCTATGCACCCTAGCCGGTTTTTATTCATTTGATAAGTCACGCAAACATCTTTAGTTTAAAAAGATTCTATGCTAAGCACCCATTCACTACCGCACCTGCCTCCCGCTCGTTTTTGGTATCTGCCCTCCTTCTTTCTTTTCGTCATCGGCACCATCCTCGCCTTAGCTCAAAGTCCCCTGCCTGCTGCCTTAATTTTTCTTTTTATCCTCCTGGCCATCGCCCTTGTTTCTCGCTATTCGCCCCACCAACCACAAACCTCTGCCCATTCCGCATTTCATTTCCTTCTCATGGCACTGTTTTGCATCGCCCTTCCCTATCTGATCGAACTTACCCTGCGACTGAACGACACCAGCCGGCACCTTCCCCCCAACGGCATAGTTAACAGCACCTTATACACCTTCGGCCATGTCATCACCAACAATTCATACGGTTTCCGTGAACGGGAATTCGCCGTCCCTAAACCTCCCAACACCTACCGGATAATGGTACTGGGCGACTCTATGTCCTGGGGGGTCGGCGTACCTGTTAATGAACGCTACTCCAACTTTCTCGAAGATCTCTTGAATCAAAGCTCTCCTCCCCTTCATTTCGAAGTCCTTAACTTTGCTACCCAAGCTGGCAACATTGCCGAGGAACTAGCCACCCTGCAAAAATATATTGATGTGGCGGAGCCGGACCAAATTGTCATTGGCTTTAATTTCGATGACATCGATTCGGCCGACAACGTCATCGATCCAGAAAGCCGCCACTTAGCCGCCGAGTACAACCACCTCATCGATCCTTATTTAACTAAACTTCGCTTATATTATCTTAGCGGCCAAACGGTTAAAGCCATCAAACAAGCCGCTACCCTGACCGGCTACATCCCCAATCAAACCGTTGAAGTACAACGACAACTCGCCGCCCAAAATGAAAATTTAGCCTCTTTTCAAAACACTCTCCAGCAAATTAAAGCTCTTTCCGACTCTCGCCGCCTTCCCCCGCCTATACTTGCGATTCTCGAACGCGGTCTCTATGCCGATCGTCCCACCGACTATGCTAATCCCGAGTCAGCCTTGCAAGCTATAATTGATCAACAAATTTTAGCGGAAAAAACTGCCCAGTCTGTCGGCTTTATCACCCAGCATCACCGTGAAGACATTGCCTCAGAGCTCAACAATCAAATTCTCTCCGTCAACGCAATCGACCATCACCCTTCCGTCGCCCTCCATCAGCTCTACGCTACTAAACTGCATACATCCGTCTTGGCAAATATGTCCTATGTCAGATAATAATCAAATGGACAAACCAACTCTTTTTTCTCCGCCCAAAAGCTTTTCCGATGAGGCGAACATTACCGACGAAACTATCTACCAATCATCCGCCGCTAACCCCGAGAAATATTGGGCCGAGTGGGCTCAGCAGCTGCATTGGTTTACCCCTTGGCACACTATCTTAGACTGGCAGCCGCCCCACGCTCGCTGGTTTGATGGCGGCACGCTTAACGCCTCGGTTAATTGCCTTGATCGTCACCTCTCTCCCCGTGCCCATCAACCTAATCTTTCCGACCATACCGCCATCCTCTGGGAAGGTGAACCCGGCGATGAGCGGCGTCTCACTTACCAAGAGCTACATCAACAAGTTAATTGCTTCGCCTCCGTCCTCCAGCAATTAAACATTAAGCCAAGCGATCGTGTGGTTATTTATCTTCCCATGTTGCCGGAATTAATCATCGCTTGCTTAGCCTGCGCTCGTATCGGTGCAATTCATAGTGTTGTTTTCGCCGGCCTGGGTATCGATTCTCTCAGTCAGCGCATCAATGACCTGGCAGCAACTTTAGTCATCACCGCCGACTACAGCTGGCGCCGCGGCAAAAAACTGTTTCTAAAAAATACCGTCGACCGTAGCCTTAAAAACTGCCCTTCTGTTAAAAAAATTATTACTGTCACACGCGATCCTAACCAGTCCACTCCTACCTGTCACCTCTCCCCCAAACGAGATTTAATCTGGCATAAACTAATGTCCGCCGCCACCAACCACTACCCTCCCTCCCATCAAGCTGCCGAGGATATTCTCTTTGTCCTTTACACCTCCGGCACCACTGGCCGTCCTAAAGGTATCGTCCACACAACCGGCGGATATTTAACTCAAGTTTACGCCACTACTAAATGGATACTGGACTTAAAACCCACCGACGTTTATTGGTGCACCGCGGATATCGGTTGGATTACCGGCCATAGCTATGTCATCTATGGTCCCTTAATGTGTGGGGCGACAGTTTTTATGTACGAAGGAGCGTTTGATTTTCCCAACCAAACCCGCGTCTGGCAAATGATTGACCGTTATAAGATCTCTGTTTTTTACACCGCTCCTACCGCCATCCGCCAATTTATCCAGTGGGGGAAAAATTTGCCTGCCCTATCCGACTTAACCTCCCTGCGGTTACTTGGTTCGGTCGGTGAACCTATCAACCCTTCTACCTGGCACTGGTACCATCATTATATCGGCAGAGAGCGCTGTCCCATCGTTGATACCTGGTGGCAAACTGAAACCGGGGCTATTATGATTGCTCCCCTTCCCGGACTGACCAAATTGCCTCCGGGTTCAGCGACTCAACCTTTCCCCGGCATCTCCACGGCCGTGCTAAATTCCGCCGGCCATTCGCTTCCGCCTAACCAGTCAGGTTCATTAGCAATCACCCAACCCTGGCCGTCCATGTTACGCGGCATTTGGCATGACGAAGCAAGGTATCGCGACAATTATTGGTCCCAGTGGCATAACCAATCCTACTTTACAGGTGACGGTGCAAGACTTGACCAACAACACAACTTTTGGTTGCTCGGCCGCATCGACGACGTCATCCAAGTCGCCGGCCATCGCATCAGTTCAACGGAAATAGAAAACGCATTAGTCAGTCACGCTGCTGTCACTGAAGCAGCCGTTGTCAGTAAACCAGATGAGCTAAAAGGTGAAGCCGTTGTGGCCTTTGTCACTCTCCTGCCCAATCGCCGCCCCTCCCCTGCCTTAATTAAAAGCATTACTAAGCGTGTTGCTGATCGTGTCGGACCAATCAACAAACCCGCTCAAATTATCTTCACGCCCCAGCTGCCTAAAACTCGCTCGGGAAAAATTATGCGCCGTCTCTTACGTAATATTGCCGCCCACCAGCCTCTCGGCGATACCGCCACCCTAGCCGATCCCGCCGTTATCAGTCATCTGACCCAAGCGACCAACTCTCCCTCTTCTAAATCCGCCCGGCACAAATAGACCACAGCAGCTACCCTCCCCCTGAGTCGCCATCAAACTGCTAATTTCATCTGTTGTGCTGCCTCTGCCACCACACTCTCTAACACATCAAAATGCCAATCGTCTCTGGCAATGGAATTTGACGTAAAGATTGGTACACCATCCGCGGCAAAAGATTCTATTGTCTCCGCTCGAGCTACGTTATGAGTTATCACCCCTGCTACTTGATCAATCCCGCTCTGCCGTAACTGCGCTATAGCCGCTGCAAACGTCTTGCCCGTACTAATAATGTCATCCACAATAATGTGCTGTTTGTTCGTTTCATAAAACCCCTTAGGCATTTCCACCACTACCTCGGTGGCTGAACGACGCTGCTTATTCATGACCAGATAAGACACCTTAAGTAGCGCTGCCAAATTACGCACCCTATTTTCCGCTCCCCGGTCCGGCGCCACCAAGACAACTTCTGTAAATTTTTCCTGCAAGAACAAAGCGATCGTCGCACGAAGTGACAGCTCGCTAACTTTTACTTCTCCCAAATATGGTCGCAGCACACTGTTGGCGCAGTGTAGGTCAATTGTCCATAGTTCTCGTACCTGATTTTTTATCGCTGCCAGCATCGGCTCAGCACTTGTTACCACTCGCTCATTTCCCCACGGCAACGAACGAGCATAAGGGAAATAGGGCAGAACCAATCTTATCCCTGCCCGATTATATAAGACTTCGCAGCAGTGCCGTCAACCATAAAATTTGCGCATCCAGTGATTCCTGCCGGGAGAATTGGTAATACAGAGAAACATCATCTTCTCTCGCATCACCGGTTAAATGCATAGCTATGGAAGTCACATTATGAAATGCCACAAATATAGTGACGGGCCCTGTCGGCGCTGCACCCCCACCCGACGGCTTCGGCCTGCCAGGCGGGCAGCCGCGCTCAACCGGTCAGCTAGCCTACGCGACTCTGACGTATTGCCAATAACCAACATAGGAAACTAATTTATTTATTTTTTCTCTAACACCCGTCACTTGACCAGCCAGCCATACTCCATCACTTACGGTTGTTCTTCCTCTGACGGTAACATTTGTAAGGCACCGACCGCTCCTCGATCTACCAGCACATCTTGAATCACTACTGGCTCTAGCGGATTATCTTGGGCATCCCTTTCCACCATCGATATTTTATCCACCACATCCATGCCTGCTTCTACAATTCCAAATGGCGTGTGTTTACCTTGCAGTGGCGGAGTTGACTGCGCCGTGATGATAAAAAATTGGCTGCCGTTACTATCCGGACCGGAATTGGCCATGGCCAATATGCCTCTTTGCATCGGGAAAGACTCAAGCGACGTCGTATAACGATAACCTTGTGCCTCATAGAATTGCTGCAAGGTCATATTCTTCGCCTCCTCGGGCAACTGTGCTGCCTGAGCGGGACCAACGGCGTCCGCTAGTAATTGTTTATCCAAACCATAACTCTGGGCATTAATCTCATCCTCAAACTGATAGCCCGGGCCTCCGGTACCATGCTTTGTCCGCTGCGATTGATCCTTCGAAAAAGGATCGCCGCCCTGAATCATGAAATCCGGAATTACCCGATGCCAAGTCGTTCCATCGTAAAAATTGTTCTCCGCCAGTTCAACAAAATTCCCCACTGTTTTCGGCGCACGACTACCGTCCAGCGCCAGCTTAATATCACCCAGCGATGTCTTCAATGTCACTCTCACCACCTGCTTAAGTGGTTGGACATCCTTTATTCCTGACGGCTTAGGCGGCCACGCTATCGTGTTGTCCACCGGACTACTGGCTGGCGGTAAATCTGTGTTCGTTGGTTTATTAGGATCAGGTCTAAATAAATATACCCCGCCCCCCGCCACTACCAACGCTAATAATATTATTAAAATGTGTGTTAGTTTCATCTAGGTATATAAACATAAATATTGCCAACTATACAACCTCGTACTGTCCATCCACCCCAGCCAACGCAAAAATAAGCCGGCCAGCATTAACCACACAGCCTAATAAATTAATAATCTCGCAACTTCTTAACTTTATGATGATCCCTGATTTTCTCCAGTGCCTTAGCTTCAATCTGTCTGATTCTTTCTCTCGTTACATCGAACTCGCGCCCTACTTCCTCTAACGTATGGCTCATCCCATCCTTTAAACCAAAACGCATCTCTAATATTTTCTGCTCGCGCGGCGTGAGGTCTGACAGGATCTCCATCACGTGCTCCTGCAAAATCTCCCGGCCGGCCGCTTGTTGCGGTGTTACCGCCTCTTCGTCTTCAATGAAATTCTTCAGCGCTGAGTCTTCTTCGTCATCGCCGACCGAGGCATCGATCGATACCGTTTCCTGCGAAATTCTCATGATGTGCCGCACTTTTTCTACCGGCAGTTCCATCTCAGCCGCAATTTCTTCCGGCAGGGGATCCCGTCCCAAATCTTGCAGCAGCCGTCTTTGCACCTGCGAAAACTTATTGATTGTTTCCACCATATGCACTGGAATCCTGATTGTTCTCGACTGGTCAGCCAAAGCTCGCGTGATAGCTTGCCGAATCCACCACGTCCCGTATGTAGAAAACTTATATCCCCGTCGATAATCGAACTTCTCGACCGCCCTGAACAATCCCATATTCCCCTCCTGAATCAAGTCCAACAAAGACAAATTCTTGCGGCCGGTATATTTCTTCGCAATCGATACCACCAACCGCAGGTTTGCTTCTGCTAGCCTTTTGCGTGCTTCTGCATCCCCCTGTTCGATGCGCTTAGCCAGTTCCACTTCCTCATCCGCTGTCAGTAGCGGTACCTTACCAATTTCCCGCAAATACATCTGGACCGAATCACTGGAAATATTGCTGACATCAATCAGATTATCTAATTGCTTACTCTCATATTCCCGTTTCTTGGGTTTATTCGGCAAGGCATCCGGCATGCTGTAATCAATCAAGCTGTCCCGTGGCTCTTCTACTCTAATGCCCCGATCTTCTAGCTCTGAATAAATCGCTTCCAAGCCTTCAATGTTTTCTTCAATATTAGGCAGGGCATGTAATATTTCCTCTTCAGTCACAAAACTGGTTTGCCCCCCTTTTCTCAGCAATGCCACCACTGCCTCCAGCTTAACCACTTCGGCTGCCGGTATTCTTACTCCAGCCATGTCCCTGGTCCGCCCCTTCCGCCCTTTATGCAAAGCTTTCTTCGTTTTCTTACCCTTACCTGACTGTCCTTTGTTATTATTAACTAGCCTTCGCGCCTTCGTTTTGTTAGACACCTTTTTCTGACTAGTTGTCTTTATGCTCTTCACCTGTGCTTTAGCTACCACTCGACGCCCATGCCTATTCCCAGCCGCATTGTGATGCCCGCGCTTATTTTTAATATTTCTCTTTTTGCCTGGCATTGTGTCTAATACTGCATTGTACCCTAATTAATAAATCACTTATAGGCTCACTTGGGATAGTTCCTGTCTTAAATCCTTAAACTTTCTTAATAACTCATTCCTTTCCTCAGTACCATCAGCTGCCAACTTCCGCTGCATAGTCGCCAGCTCACGTTCTAAAAAGTTTCGCTTAACCTTCCTAACCAAAGTCATTGCTTCCTTCTCAATACTTTCTTGTGAGTGTTGCGCCAATTCTTCACTCAAACGACGCAATCCTTCAGCCAAAGCTAATTGATCAGCCGGTATCTTTTCTATCAATTGATCTGCTGTTAATTGGACCGCTATTTTATCCCCCGCCACCAGCCCATGAACTACGTTATACAACGCTTTTAGGTTATCAACAAGTATATATTCCTCCTTGACCTCATCCAGCACCATTTGCCTCACCGCCGGCCAGGCTAGCACAATACCCATTAACTGCTGCTCCGGTGAGATTAAAATATGCCTATTTGCCTCCGCCGGTTCATTTGCTGGCATTCCATACCCGCCCTGCTTCGCAGTTTGATCTAGTCTATCAATAACCATATATTCCGGCACATGTAAAATTTGCGCAATTTCCTGCACCATCTCCCCCAGATGCACCGGATTGGCTACCGCTTTTGCTATAGGTAATAACTCATCCAGACAACCTTCTATATCTCGCCCCTCGCTATGCTCCAGCCGATTCATTAAAGCCATGATAATTGATTGCGGTTCCCCAATGAGTTTCAGTAATTGCTCCTTATCAGCCAAAGCCATATCGGCCGGATCCGCACCACCCGGTAGCAAAATTAAACCGACTTTCATCCCTGCCGTCAATGCGTCCAGTGTGGCTGTTGTCGCTGCTTTCACTCCAGGCGCATCCCCATCAAACAAAAAATGCAGATCATCAGTCAGTCGGCTGATTTGTCTTAGCGCTTCCTCCGTGAAAGCTGTACCGGAGCTGGCTACTACATTTTTAATGCCGCTTTGCACCAGCATCACCACATCCATATACCCCTCCACTACAATGCAGGGTTGGCGCTGCCGCAAATTTTCCTTCGCCCGATTCAGGTTATAAACTATCCTTCTCTTCTCGTACAAACTCGTTTCTGGGGAATTGACATATTTACCCTCCTCACCGGTCGCGTGCCACGGTACAATTCTTCCCCCGAAAGCCACCACCCTATCCTGCAAATCCTCGATCGGAAAAATAATCCGTCCCCTAAACCGATCATACAACGTCCCTCGCGCACTCTCTCCCGCTACACCGGCCTCCAGCATTTCCCGCGGACTATAACCTTTGTGCCGCAAAAAATTCTGCAGAATATCCCAGCTCTTTGGAGCATAGCCAATACTAAATAATCTCATCGTCTCCTCCGTTACTCCTCGTTTTGCCAAGTACTCCTTGCTCTTTTTTCCAACTGACTGATTAATTAAAAGCTCATGATAAAACCGCGCCGTCAGCTCCAGTAGTTCATACAACCGCTGCCTTTTGTCACTGCTTCCCTTCGGCTGCTTTTTTAGCTCCACTCCTGCTCGGGCTGCCAGCATCTGCAAAGCCTCCCGAAACTCAATTTGCTCGATAGTCTGAACAAAAGTTATTACATCCCCGCCTTTATTACACCCAAAACAGTGCCAAATCCCTTTACTTGGACTAACAATAAAAGACGGTGTTTTCTCCTGGTGAAACGGGCACAACCCCTTAAAATGTTGGCCGACTTTTTTCAAAACCACCCGTTCTCCGACGATTTCCGCAATATCTAGCCGGTCTTTAATTATTTCCACTTCGTCACCCATCTTCTATAGTATTCACACTTACCGTATTCAATACAACGCTCCTTTCAATTGCTATTGTACTGTTCAATAAAACTGCAGGGATCCTGCCACCATTTTGTCTTTGTTCTAAACTCTTCGATCCTTTTGTAGCCGGGCAAAACCACATCCCGCCAGGGACCACAGTAAATACCAAAATGTAAATGCGCTATTTCCCACCAGCCATTCTCCGGCGTCAATCGTTCTGCCACCACACCTAAAGTCTGTCCGCCGATTACAAAATCTCCTGTATTCACCCGCAAATTCATTAGATGCCCGTAAACCGAATAGAATGTTTGAAAACCAGCACCATCTAGCTGATCGTTATTATGTCCCACCACCACTAACCCGCCCCAATTCTTTTTCTTTTCACTCCCCGGACGTATCTCTGACCAAACTACTTCGCCATCCCCGATCGCCTTAACTTCCGTACCCACCACAGCCTGCACATCATCTCCTAAATGAGTAGCCCACAATAATATTTTGCGCCTCACTCGATCACGGAAATGATAACCGCCCACTTCATAGGGATCCACGGGTAGATTTAATTTAGGAGGAGAAGGGTATGCCATATGCACTATCTACACTAAAATCATGCGTATTGCTATCCAGTTAACCTGCCTCATATTCATTCTCCCAGCATAAGACTCTGCCCGATAAAGACAAACCTTATCTATCGCTAGAATATTTTTATTTTTGACAAACCGGACAATACACCGTACCGCGTCCACCGATCTTAACTCTCTTTAAAATCGTCTTGCATCGCACACACAGTTTCCCCGACCTGCCATATACTTTTAGCATTCTAACAAATTTACCCTCGCCGCCTAAGCCGTCCCGATAGCTATTAAATGTGGTTCCCCTTGCCGCGATTGCTCTTTTCAAAACATTAATGGCCGCTTTATGTAGTTTTACAATTTCCCTGTCTGTCACCTTATCCGCTCGGCGCATCGGCCGCACCCCCGCTAAAAAACATAGCTCATCTACATATATGTTACCCAGTCCAGCCACCCCCCGTTGATCTAATAAGACATTTTTCAAAGACGTTTTCCGTCCCCGTACCAGCCGTCGCAGCTTATCCGGCGTAAAGGCTTTGGATAACGGCTCTACCCCAAACCGCTTCACGACTTGTTCTAGCTGCTTGGCATTGACCAGCCGCATGTAACCAAACTGTCGCATATCATTAAAAAACAATCTCGCTCCATCCCCAAAAACTATCACCACGTGCGTGTACTTGTTAGGCAGTTCATCCCGCTTAACCCGCGGCTGACCATGACCGCCTCCTACTAATGTTTGTTTACTTTGATAGATCATCTGGCCAGTCATCTTCATATGTACCAACAACGACTTGTCGTCAGTCATTGAGAAAATTAGCAGCTTGCCCCGCCGCTTCACCCCCTGCACCAGTAATCCCCTCAAGTTTCGTTTAAACAGAGAAGTGCTGCCCCGCACCATTTTCTCCTTATTAACACTCACGTTTTTTACCCACTGACCACGTAGCAGCCGGTGTAAATCACGCCGCACAGTCTCCACCTCGGGTAATTCAGGCATATAAACTTGTTAACCTAACTTGATCCAACATAATAAAAAGTTAATCACCCCCCACTATACGAAAAACGCGTCTGGCCGTCCAACTGTCTCCTGCCTTACCCCGCGCTGGCTCTCTGCACTTCTTTCCCACTCCAGCATCCACGGCGTACGGCGTGAGTTCAACCTATTGTGTTATAAACTATTCAGTACGCAGTTAACTGTGGCAGAAAAAACCGTGATCGGTATTAATATTTTTTTGCTGTTCATCCTGCTCTTTATTCTTACCGCGCATTTTATAGTCGTAAAAAGTGGCATCGATCTTCGTAGCCGCCTTTCTCCTTCCCCCTACACCGCCCCAACAAAGCCTGACGCATCGAATAATGAGATCGATCCGTCATTGGACTCCAGGACTGACCCGCTAGTCGACGTACCCCAACCAACCAAAGAGGAGGAAGTTAGTGCCGATCAACCGCGCGCATTAGACAATTAGAAAAGGTTACCGAAACCATCTCGTAACAACTCCTGCTACCCGCGTCTAGCAATGTTAAAGATCTTACTCACCAGCGTATCAATTTCTTTGCGTAACACCAATGGGTTCAAGACTTCTTTTAAGGCAGTGAGCTCAGCTTTCACCTCATCACTAATCCTCTCGTCCGCCAGCGCGCGTTGGTACGGCGTCTGTGGTATGTCATACGTCCGGATATACCGTGAGCCAACTCGCTTCTTGGCAACACACTTCATCGTGGGCTGAAAGAAGTTCACAAACAAGCGCCAGGGTCCGGCATAGAGTTCGTTCATGAGCGTGATGGCTGCTGCCGTTTCAATACGCGTGTACCCCAGGACTTTTCTAACTACCGTGTAATTCTTCTGCTCGATATGCGCATTGTCGTTTTTGTGATTGGGCCGTGAGCGGGTGAGCGCAATACCCTCGACATCACACCACGCTTTGCAGTGCCAGTTAATGAATTCGCTGCCAGTATCAGGATCCAATCCCAGCAGTGTCCAAGGCAGCCGCTCCCAAATGGTCTTAATACTTTCTAATGTCCGTTGCTGTCCCTTGTTTAATTGAGCCGTACATTCCGCCCACGTCGTCGTAATATCGGTGTAATTGACCGTGTAAGCCATGTTTCCGAGCAAGGTTGAGCCGCAGTGGACGACGGTATCAATCTCTCCAAAACCAGGGGCGGGATTATTCCAGGGTCCGCGACGAATGGGGATGATCTCTTTTAACTGAGATGGTTTGGTGGTGCTCTTCCCGCGGGGGTGCCGGGCTTTCTTGAAGCCGGCGATCCGATCTTTCATAGTGCCCATACTCATGTGCCGCAGTAGCCTAGTTGTTGCCGGAGTGTGCCGCCACATGCCGTCGCGCATGAGCGGTTCCAGGTAATCGGGGATGATTGGCTTAAGCCGCTCCGCACACAGCATACCGCTCATCTCCCAAAGTTCTTCTAGGGCAGCTGTTACGGCGGGGCCGTACCTGGTTTTAGGGCCACGTTTACGAGATGGGCGGAGCGGATCTCTCATCTGCTCACGCTTCAAAGCACGCAGTACCGCTTTGCGGTGCATACCGGTATTGGCAGCTAATTCATCAAGGATTTTGGTTTTCGTGTGTTTGTCTGCCCCGAGGTAACGCTTCAGGGCGGCGCGTAAAAGTTCTTGTTTGGTAGTCATCGTCATAGGCTGACGATGGTAACAGGAATTACTGTCTAACCGAGAGAGCTACGGTAACCTTACTTACATCTCACCACCGTCTCTAAGTTTCTGCTCCAATTCGCTTATTCTCTGCTTCAATATAGCCCCTTATCTCTACAGGAGCCTTTACTAACAGTATTTCTGTCCACAGGTACGCTAACATGGATTCCGCCCCTCTATGCTTATTGACCCCGACAGTAAATAAGCCATCGTAACTAGCACCTTCTTTAATATCAGCCAGCGCCACCTTGCCCGTATTATGACCAAAAAACCATAGATACGGCGCTGCAACCTGCTCATCTGAAACGCGATCAGGATAAAGCCTGTAATAATCTAAAAGCCAATCAAACATTAACCCTGCTTCAATTGGCTGCTGATTATTCAATGATGGCTTACCGGCCTTCGCATACCAGCCATCGCTGCCAATCGGAATAAACATATTATCGCGTATAGTAGAAGCAATTAAAAAACTGGCACCTTCTTCCAAGATGATGTCCTGTATGTTCCCATCAGGCTTCGGAGTTAATCTCAATAAAGCGTGTAAAAACAAGGCATTAGCATAAGTCATAACCGGCTCAAACCACGGCCATGTTGATGCTGCATTGCTCTGCCATAAACCCACTAAAGCCTTATAACCTTTTTCTTGCAACCCCCTCACATACTTTGGCGCTTCACCAGCTTCAACAAACGCGGACCAAGCTATCAACGTTTCCGCCCATGCTCGTGGTGCGGTAAATCTGCCTACTCGTTCCACCAAACTATCCAACATTTGCCTTGCCTCCCTGCAGCGCTGCACGTTCGTATCATGAATAATTACTTCAACACAGCAGCGTGCCACGCGCGCATACATGTCTTCCGATTCAGATTTCCTCGGTAGCCAGCGTCCGTCAACGTCCCGAAAGTTAATATAACTGCCTGGAGTGACCTGTGCATCACGCAAAAACTGCCAACACGCCGCCAAAAAATTTTCTGCTTCCAACCGTTGCGAACCGGTTAATAAAGGCACCAGATGTACCAATAATTGAACTGCCCGCGCGTTGTCATCCGTGCAATATCCCTCGGACAATAAAGGATTATACGTATCAGCATGCTGGTATAATCCGTAAGACCCCATCAATCTGCTAAAATGCTTCAACGAGAAATGAGCTTGCATAATACTACCGAGTATGGTAAATATAATTAGTTATATTGTCAAGCTACCACAACGTTTAGATTTCCCATGCGCAGCATACAACACATTCTCACCCGCCAACAGAAACCACTAAATGTCATTTATGTATCCTCATACATCCCTCGTAAGTGTGGTATTGCTACTTACACTAAAGATCTGACTAATGCGATCAATCTCATAAACTCTCATTCACTCGCGGAACTTCTTGTCGTTACCCCTTCGCATGAACATGATCTTCTAGACTATCCATGGGAAGCTAAATACAAAATTAGACGAGACAACCTGGCTGACTATATAGCTGCGGCGGAATACGTCAACTCATCCCATGCCGACCTTGTGATGTTAGAACATGAGTTTGGTTTGTTTGGTGGCGAGTCCGGCGAATTCATTGTCCACTTCGCTGAAGCTCTCAATAAACCTCTCATCACTACTTTTCATACCGTACCTTCGAAGTACACTAGTGCGATGGCTAAAGTTTTACGAAGACTTGGTAAAAAATCAAGTGCCGTTACCGTCATGATGGATAATGTCGCCGATGAGTTAATCGGCCACTATCACATACCCCAGCGCAAAGTCGTCATTATCCCGCATGGAGTACCAGACTTACCTTTCAATTCGACCGAAAAGTATAAAGCGAAAAGGCGGCTCAGCGGCCGAATAGTTTTGGGTAACATCAACCTGCTTCATCACAACAAAGGTATTGAGTATGCCCTGGAAGCTGTCGCGTCAATTGCGCAGCACCATCCCGAAGTAATTTATGTCTGTATCGGTCAAACCCACCCCGAGGTCTTGCGGAAAGAAGGGGAGACCTATCGTAATTATCTAAAAAAACGTGTCCGTGAATTGAACATTAAAAAAAATGTTTTATTTATCAATAAATACTTGTCATTAAAAGAGCTTACCGAATGGCTTAAACTTATTGATATTTACATCACGCCCTATCTGGATCCCCAGCAAATTGCATCTGGCGCGTTGGCGTACGCTATTGGCGCAGGCAAAGCTTGTGTTTCTACTCCCTATTTATATGCCAAAGAAGTCTTAGCCGATGGACGAGGCCTATTAGTACCATGGCGAGACTCAGTCGCCTTAGCCAATACCGTCAATGAACTGTTAAGCAACCCTACTAAAAAACTGGAGATCGAAAGGAATGCTTATCAATACGGCCGTCTCATGACCTGGTCGCATGTTGGCAGTCAGCACCTAAATCTTTTCCACACTATTCTAGCCAGGACACCGCTTAAGCTGCCAGCAGTTTCTGATATACCCCAAGATATCCCTCAACCATCTTCTCCACACTAAAATTATCCGCCACGTGCCTTCGGCAAGTTTCTCGATCAATCGACTTTATCCGACCAACCGCCGTCACCGCTTCTTCCAAGGTTTGTACTAAAAATCCCGTAGCGCCGTCTTTAATTATTTCCGGCATACTGCCACGCGTCATAGCAATAACCGGCGTACCGCATGCCATCGCTTCAACCGGTGCTAGACCAAAAGGTTCATCAAAGTTAATTAAATGCAGCAACGCAATCGCATCTCCCAGTAGACGATCTCGCTCCTTTGGCCCCGCGTTTCCCACATAACGAATCTGCTGACCGTCAATCAATGGCTTTATTTCCTCCTCAAAATACTTCTTCTCCGGCGTAATCCCGGCCAACACTAAAGGCAGTTTCGTCTGCAATGCCACCTCAATCGCTTCCCGCGCTCCTTTGTCATGACTTATCCGACCAAAAAAAACCAAATACTGACCTGGTTCACTTTTGAAGGTAAATTGATTTAGATCAATGCCATGATATACCGTGGCGGCATATTTCAATTCCGGATGACGATCAGCAGTACTAATTGACACATATGCTACCCGATCATTGTATTTTTTATATGCAGGCAATATCTCTGCTGAGGAAAGACCATGAATAGTCGTCACCACCGGTACCGACACCAGACGACTATAAGTCAATGGTTGCCAATCGTAGTGACTGTGAATTAGATCAAACTCATTCGCATGTTCAAAGGCTTCAGCTATATGCAAAACCTCCCAAACGCGAGCTCCTAGTGTACGCCCCTCTCCTACCGTGTCGGCGATAGCATGCAGCCGGCCCTTAGTTAGTGAATCACGACTAGCAAAAAGTGTGACATCCACGCCTTGCTTAACCAAACCTTCGGTAATCAACGAAGCCACCAGCTCCCATGGACCATAGTGCTGCGGTGGTGTGCGCCAATGTATCGGCGCTAACATTGCTACTCGCATTTCACCAAATATCTTTTAAAGGTAAGACAGCTCGCCCCGTCACATAATCCGCTGCCCCATAGTAAATCCACAACTCATCATTCTTGACTACTGCTCCGCAAGAATAAACCACATTTGGCACATACCCTTTCTTCTCCCAAGCCCTTTCTGGTTCGAGAATAGGACTAGAGTACCAAAGTAGCTTTGTCGGAGCATATCGATCCAGCAGCATCAAACCCAACCGATAATGTCCTTGCTGATCAACCGCATGATATATCAAGAGATACCCTTGTTCACAAATTATTGGCTGTGAGCCCAAGCCAATCTTGTTCGATTGCCACACTTCCGGTACCGGCCAAGTAATGGTTTGTGTATCGAACCAACTCATAAAATCATAAGTAAACGCCAACTTAAGCTCATGACGCTGCCGATAATAAAGACCGAATGCTCCATTAATCTTTTCCGGCAACAGACAGCCATTCTTCGCTGGCACTTCTGGCAAAATTACATCATGCCGCACAAAACTTTTGAAATCTTTAGTCGTATGCATAGCGATCCTGACCCGCCATGGAATATAGTCCATCACCCCGCTAATATCCGAAACCGTACCCACCGCATGATATGAAGCAGCTGTATGAACAATATAGTAAGTTCCATCAATCTCGGTAATACGAGGGTCTTCTATCCCTAACCGCTCATCCATATCCGTCGGATCTGTGTCGACCGCCGGTAATTCATAGCGGGTGAAATGGACACCATCATCACTCTTCGCTATACCTAATCGTGAAATTCTAAACTCGTCATAGGCGCGATAAATTAAAACTACTTTGTTATCATAAATAGCTACCCCAGGATAAAAAGTGCCTTTCTTTTCCCACCAATACTGATTACCCTGACGTGGAGCAATAATCGGCTCATCCGGCTCCCGTTGCGCCTTTGGCAATACACGATAAGTCGCTGCTTCAGCTTTCCCTTCTTCCTTTAATTCTCCTGGATCAAAAGCCATTAACTCATATTAACAATCTCAAGGTGCTTAGCAACTACCCATCCCCCTTGGGGAAAAGGCCAGCACTCCCCATCCACTACCTGACTTATCGCTAACTTTGCTGCCAAATAATCAACACCCCTTCAATGCGTGCTGACGAAAATATTTTATTCCCACTAAGCAATCACTTGTGGTATCACATCCCGTTTAAGCAACCAAGCCAAGATTATTGGCGGCACCACTGTGCTGACAATAATCATAATCACGATAACCGAAAACAAATCGTCTGTTACCACTCCCAATGACCGGCCGATGGTGGCGAAAATAAGTCCTACCTCGCCGCGCGGCACCATTCCCCAACCCACTAGCCATTTCCTAACATCGCCAGCTACTGCTCCGGCTACAATTTTCCCAGCGAAGGCTACTACCGTAATTCCTAACGCAACCAGTAAAACCGGACCATTCATCAGCGTTTCCAATTTAACTCCCATACCCGTCACGATGAAGAAGATAGGTACCAAGAAATAACCCAGTGGCTCAATTAGTGATTCGATATTTCGCTCACCTTTGAAAAACCGAAAGTGAACCGGATCTAGCACTAGTCCTGCCGCAAACGCACCCACAATCGGCGCCAAACCGATCAAGCTAGCTATCCAAGCCAAAATTAAGCCAAAACTAATAGCTAATGTAAACTTCATGCCGCTGCCACTATGAATCCGGGAAAAAAGCTGGCCTAATCGAGGCGCAATTATTTGCCCTAGCACAATAGAGCCCACCAAAAAAAGGACTGCTTTCCCCGTAATTATACTGATCGCTCCAACACTGATAGCACCCACTGTCACAATAGCTGAAACTACCGCGAGTATTATCAATCCCAAGACATCATCAATCACCGCTGCCCCTAATACTATCTGCGCTTCAGGCAAATCAAGCTTTTTCAAATCCTGAAAAACACGCGCTGTGATTCCCACCGATGTGGCCGTCAACGCAGCCCCCAAAAACAGATAAGCGCTCGATGATAATCCCGGCATCAGCCACGGCCCCACCACATACGTTCCCAAAACAAATGGCACCACCACGCCAACACAAGCCACCAAGAATGCCCGAACCCCGACTGCGCCTAACTTCTTAATATTGGATTCCAAACCAATCTGAAACAACAGAATTACAACACCCAATTCAGCCAAGAAAGCAATAATCGGATCATGCATGATTGGCTCAAACATATGCAAACCCAGCATACCCAGGTTTCCTAACACCACCCCGGCTAGCAATTCTCCCAGCACCGCTGGCTGCCCAAAACGTTCTACCAAACTGGAAAACTTAGCCACTAATAAAAGGATTGCAATCCACAGGAAAATTACCGCCGACGCCCCATGCGCGGGAGTGGACCCATCCTCGGGCAGAGAAAACGCGGCCGCCATGGCCAGCACTACCAATATTATTCCCAAATAAAACAATACTAGCGAACGCGAACCTACTTTACTTTGCGTAATCGAATCCAGTGACTTCATTTAAATAACTAATTTTCGAATTACATTAGCGTAGACGGATAAATGAGATTGTCAATAATCACAATTATTTCTTTCTTCCCCGCCAATATAAAAAGACGGACCATGTCCGCCTACGCCCACCATCGGCGGGGCGAAAGCGGGACAGATGAGTCAAGAACCAAATTGTAACAAGGTATCGAGGAGTTTTGAAAAGGTTCTTTGAGCGGGGGTTCAAAAGGCATGTCTCGTGTCTTATTTCAGGGAAAAATGTTACAGAATGTTACAGTATAAAAAAGGAAGTCCAACTGTAACATTTGATAATCTTCTACTTTATTTGCTCAACGCTCTGAATAGCATCAACTATTCTCTGATTCAGCTCTTGTATTTGCTGCTCTAATTGGGGATGTTCGGCTTGCTTGCCAATCGCAATAACATTTTCATTGCGCCACACAAAATGAACCAAGCTCTCGGCAGCCACACCAAAGACCAGAGCATTTTTCTTTGCTTCATCAACTAAACCATCTTCGTTACGAAGATACGACTCTAGAAAAGCTTGTCCAATTTCTGGATTTTTTCGGAGTTCAGACCATAATTTGGCAGCATCTTGACCAAGGAAACCAGCACCTTCAAATTCCCAATCAACAAACCGAACCGTGGATTCCCCCTCTTTAAAACCCAATAAAATATTTTTAGTTGCCGCGGCGCGTCGAAGCGGAATTTACCCGCCATAGCGTCAGCGCAGGTGGGGCCTTCTTATCCCAACGCGAATAACTCAATGTCATTCGCTCCTCTGCCTCGCAAAAATTCTTTTGGCTGCGGTGTTTTTTGGACAAAGGTCGAACTGAAATTGTCAGGTTAAACAAGAAAATATGGACGCCATGAATTAAAAAAGCCGATGAACATCAAGTATCCACCAACTTACACAGATTACTAAAACAACTTACGCGTTGAGAGCCGAGGCCAGAATACCGCACAGTTGATCAACAGTGTGTTGATTGTTACCGACCACCAAGATGTCGTAATCCTCAATGGCACGTGGAGACACCTCAAGCAAATTGCGATCTTCGGTCATACGAAATGCACGAGCAGCTCCACCAGCATTGCGAACCAGTTGAACACCCAACACATCTTGTGGCCCACCGATGGCGGACGTGATTGCACCTGCCATCTTATCATTCCCCTGGGCTAGAACAGCCTGGTGAAGACCGTTTGAGCCTGGCAGCAGCAGCCGATACGCGGACAATTCAATAAGTAGCTTGCCAGCCTGCTCGTTGGTCAGAATTTGGCGACCGGAGCGCTTAAAGCCCTGCGGCAAATCTAGACAGACCGCCGCGTTGTCGGACAAAGCTCCTTGCCACACCGTAATCTGACGCTCATTGCGAAACTGCCTGATAGTGAAGTCCCACGTTGCCGCATAAGATTGTCCGCTTCGAGTGTACCAGAGACGACCCGATGCCGGCTCGCCAATAGTACAGGCTAGCACGTGCTTGGTCTTAGTATCATAGGCGCCGAGAATGACTGTCGAAGTGGGCAGACCAATAGTAAAAGCTAGGGTGCCGTCGATGGGATCGCCGTAAATGGTCACAACAGACTCTTCGTGTGAGGCACCGACGTCTTCAATGATGATGCGAACACTGGGAAAGTTATCACGAATATGAGCGCGCAGCACCTCACCACATTCACGGTCAACGACCGTGAGAAACGTATTGTCAGCACCCTTGATCGAAGCTTCCCCAATAGTCTTGTCGCGCAGTTGGTAGGCTCGAACAATATTCATACCATCGATGACAGCTTTGACACTCATCTGCTCGAATAGAGGAATATCGAACTGAGACATGGTCAACCTCCATAAAATTGCTGAGAGAACAAAAGAAGAACTGAACCATGAAATTTACGGTAAATAAAATGTTTTGTAAAGCTGCTCGTCTGCCGAACCAAATCTAGAACTGCATTGCTATGTTACGAGAGCTGGTTTAGATACAAATTTAGGAATTAAAGATTGTTCTGTCCATCCTCTCAAATATCACTCTACCGAACCACATAAAATCGCAGGATTATTGAACGGCAAAGCGGATAAGGCTATTGCTGACGCTATCAAAATTACTTGGCGGAGACGGGAGGACGCTTCGACAAGCTCAGCATTACTTCCCACCCCCACTTTCAACAAGCCTAGAGCTTTTGCTTAATGCAATCAATGTTTGCTTGTCACTAGCTATGAGCGCTTTCTTCTTTGCGATAGACCAGCCTTTAACTTGTTTTTCTCGTTCTTTTGCCTTAGCGGGGCTTGAATATTGCTCTGTGCATACAAGCTGAAGATCAGAAAACTTCTTCGTGTAAAGTGAATACCCTGCTTGATGCTCACTTATTCTTCTGACCACGTTATCGATGTATCCCACGTAAAAAGCTTTCTGATCGCAAAGAAGAATATAGACAACCCACATACATCTATTATGGCGTCAGCCCTGAGCCTGCCTGCCGGCAGGCAGGCTTGTCGAAGGGCGGGCTATGTGAGTTAGGTACCCGTACAGTTTAGTGTGTTGACGCTTTTATCGGAGGTCAAATCGGAACAGGATTTGAGGCATGTGGGTTGGATTTCTGAGTTGCACGGTCTTAGTGTAATTATTGCACTTCATCAGCTCGACCCATCCTATACATGCTTCGTCCAGTCTCTCCCAGTTCTATCTTCTTTAATTCCTCTCCGCGTATCGCTACCACATAATTTTCCTGTTCTGGATAATTGAAAGACACAACCCTCACCAAGGGTAAGTCATCGGCAGATAAGGGTTCTTTCCCATAAATTGAAAATATATGATTATCACCCTTCTTTTTAAATTCAAGATACAAAGAATCGATGCCGTATGCTTTATCAGCTAACAGAGAATTACGCAACGAACTACGGACAAATTCTTCTATGTTTCCCTTTTCTCCAGTATGGCCAATCATCACATAAGCATCATGCTCAAGAATACTTAATGCCTCGAGCCTGATATTCATTAATAGATCCGTAGCACACTCTGTTCTTCCTGTTTTTGCATTATATTTTATCTTGTCTGTTTCAAATTTACTGTAAGGGAATAATGGTTGCGTATATAATGGAGAATGATAACCAAATTTGTCTACCATTTTTTTATATTTACTGCTGTTTTTTTCGTCATGTTTTACAAGTATATCTTGCATTGCAAATGCATTAGCAGAAATATCCCATCCAGACGCATCTAGTCTTCCACCCATAGCCCCAGTATCTCGCACAGCCCCTCTTAATTCATTTTGCCGGTTTGCCATAGACGAATATCCAAGCCAACTCAAGTTTCGCGCAGCATCTGCCTTGCCTTTTTCTCTCACATCAAGTGCTTGGTACGCTTTTTTAGATAAGCCCCTATAAAAATCGTACGCGCCCGCAATAACGCGCTGGTTATGCCCATCATTCAATTTATCAATATCATGCCCATTCTCTGTATTGATTCTAGTAAGGTTCGATAACACCTTCTCTATCGCTTCTTTTTCCGTGCTTTCTAAGCCATCTTCTGGTTTTTGCGGTGCGAATTCAGGTCCCCCGTTGAATCTTGGAAGTTTTTCGCTCATATATTCAGAATAACATACTTATGGGCTTTTGAGGCATACGGGTCTGCCGATAATAAATACTCGCTGCGGTGTTTTTTGATTGATGTTCGAACATTTTTTGACGAAAATCCGAATTCCGAAATTTAAAATCCAATCGCTCGGGCGGGCAAAAAGGAAGGGGGTTGGAATTTGTCGGAAAATATCTAAAATATCTTTTTCCAGTATAGCACGGATAAAATATTTTTTATCGTCTTCGGAAATATTAAATAATTTTTCAAACGACCATGCTTCAAATCCAATTGCCTTACCTTTCTCAATTTTCAAATTTTCAACTCCGTCATCATAACGAAAAGCGTAAACGGCACGAATAACATTATTTGTCATTCCAGTAACTTGGTCATAACTCTTGCTTTTCGTTATTTGAATAAAAGTGAGATTATTTTTTGTCGCTTTCACTCCAGTTTCTTCCTCAATTTCTTTTAGTGCTGTATTTTCATAGTTATCGCCAATTTCAACATGACCGCCCACTGTCGCATCTAACAAATCGGGGTAAGTATCTTTATCTTTCGCGCGGTGTTGAAAAATAATCTCACCTTTTGATGTATAAAACCAAACATGAATTTCTCGGTGGAGTAATCCCTGTTTATGAATATTATCTCGTGTTTCTTCGCCGACAATATTTTCTTTTTCATCAATAATATTTAGCTTGCGATTATCTGTCATATATTTTAATAAGCCGTTGTTCTAGTGCGGTGATAAGGCTTGTCACCATTATTTTTTCCTTGCGTCGCAAGCCATAAATCATCGTTTATTTGAAATGACATAATTTGTGGACTGCGCTTTTTGACCTCGTCTTTAATAAGTTCAACCGCCCAAATGGTGCTCGCCCTGATTTCTGTTTCCTCGGGCGAATTTCTTAATATTTCTGTTTTATTATCTATTTTTTCAGCGAGTGCGGACGCATATTCAAAAATTTTTAACTTTCTGAGAATTTGTGGAAGTTTATAATCAGCGCAAGCAGTAATTTGGTCTATATTTTTTAGTGAACCAAAACTTTCCCCGCCGAAAATTTGATAAATATCAGCCACAAGTAATTGCGCTCGTTTGTAAAAATAAATCTCCTTTTCTTTATATTGAGAAACATCTAAAAACGAAGGAAAATTTTGAATAATAATTTCCAAAAGTTTTTGCGCATCTCCATTCGCTTCTTTTATGAGATTGCTTGCTTTCCCGCCAAATTTTCCAATCATATTTATGCCAATCTCTCGTAAAATTTTCCAGCGTTCCTCCAAAAGTGGAATTTCTACATTTCCTCTTAGAATATTAGAAAAATCATTTTTGCTGATATTTGCGCAATATTCAAAACCTATAAGTGTCACGCCTTCTTCAATTCCACGACCAAGCGCAAGAATCATTCCCCAAGCACCATCGTGTTTTTTGTCTTTATATTCAACTGTCCACTTCGGCTCGCCCCAATAAGAAAAACTTAATGCGTTGAAAATAAACAAAAAATGTAATTTTTGTTCCTCGGAAAAATGAGAAAATTTAAAAGGCGCGGCGTTTAGCCAATGGTCGGCTTTATCAGGATTAAAACTTTTTGAAAATTCTGCCACTTTTTCGTGGTTTACTTTTACAAAGTCAGAATTTTCAATCACAAATTTTGTTGTTTCTAAAATTTTATTCATATTATTTTATCAGTTCATCAACTGAAACATCTAACGCTTTGGAAATTTTCTGCAATGTTTCAATGGTTGGGTTAGTAATTCCGCCAGTTTCAAGTTTGATAATTGAATTATAAGAAACATCCGCCGCTTTTGAGAGGCGATCTTGCGACAAGCCCCTGGCTTGTCTTAACTTCTTTATGTTCTTGCCGATTTTATTCTCTTGTGCCATACTTGTATTATAATACTGCTATGATAAAATAGTGTTATGCGAACTTATATCGAAATCATATTATTAGAATACATCTTTTCTATAATTTTTACAAGGGAGTTTTTGTTGTGTGCGCACGGGAGGGCGGGGCAAACACAACTTCCTTTTTGGCGGCGCATTTCGCAAAGCGAAATACGAAATTCGGCGGCGGCGGAAAAAAATTGGAATCGGAAAGCGAGGGCGGGCAAAAATTCCTTCCCCCCAACCCCCTTCCTTTTTGCCCGCCCGAGCGA
>Ga0075963_112_pt1 | contig 60340 bp, 58 predicted proteins | sample RifGroA2_FD_67989 | JGI IMG/M metagenome (GOLD analysis project Ga0075963, IMG submission 67989) | Parcubacteria bacterium GW2011_GWA2_45_14
AGATAAGTGGATAAAGATAGCGCAGTGTTTGAGATTTGGCGCTGAGGAAAAGACTGCTGGTTGCAGCGGTTATTAGAAAGAGAGTGAGCAGGAACGGCGAAGAAAGAGGCAGTGTTGGGCGGGCGTAAATAAAGAATAGAACAGCAAGGAAAATGGAGATGGTGGTTAACGGCGTATAATAAAGCACCCAGAGAGGCGTAAGTTGAAAACCTGGAGAACCGGTGTAAACAATATGCGAGGAGGTGCGTAAAATAATAGTTTTAATATATTCGATCGGCGCAAACCAATAGAAAGGATTAAACAAAATGGCGAACAAAGCAGATGCAGCCATCATTGTCAGCAGTCGCCTGGTACTAATATATGCACCCATAAAAGCAAGCAACGGTGCAGCAATAAAGATGGTGTCGTGTATGCGAGTAGACAGCCCCAAGCCAACGACAAAAGAAATAAAAATAGTCAGACGAAGAGATATAGGCAGCGACCTTTTTTCATAGACAGTAAGTGCCAAGAGGAAAAGTAAGGCGGTAATGGGGCCGATAATAGCATTGGTTGGAGTACTGTAGAAATATAGCGGGTGAATAATTAGAATAATGGTCGCAACAAGCCACCAGGGACTAAAAGGTCTTAAATCATAGCATACAGCAGCGACGGAAGCGGCCAATAATGAAGTGAGGAATGTAATAGCGAAAAGCAGACTAGCCTGACCGGACAAGCCACTTTTATATAAGAGAGAAGAAAGGATCAGGAAGGTCGTGCCCGGATGGGAGCTATATCGGGAATTGTGGTTCTCATCATAGAAATCAAGATGAATCGGGCGGGTAAAGATGTCTTGGGACAGATTTATAGTACGATTGATCCATTTGTCATTGTCGACGAAATACATTGTCTGGAAATAACTGGACTGAACAAGAAAAGCAACTAGAAATACGGATAAAAAAAGAGGGGTGTTGAATTTTGATATCATGAGAATAGTATAATATCAATAACTTTTGCCCAAGAAGACAAAAGTACACGATCCTTAGCGGAATCGAGCGCTTTGTGTAAACTAGCGCCAAACTTACGCGATTGCAACGATAATGAAGTTGACGATGACGGCTGATAGAGCAATCAACAGCAGCTAAGGTGAGTAGAGCGTTAACAATTTTTGTGATGGCGCTAATCAGTGTGCCGCTTGAAGTCCCTAAGAATGGCTTCACTGGCGTAAGCCCCCCAGCCAAGGCAATTAAAGGCAATAACAGACTAGCACAAGCTATGGTTAACATCGTTTTTTTGCAGATCATGTATATCACCTCCTGCTGATAATATTTCTTACGCCTAATAATGAGCATAAGACATGTGAGTAATATAGCACTTTTTCAAATAATTGTGACAAGGATAATTTATGGTCAGGAGAAGAGTGTCCTTAAGATCTGGTGTTACCAGCCATAATCAAATATTAATGACGGAATTCACTATCCAGGCTGCCAGACCGGCAATAATGATGCCAATTATAGCGTAGGCAATGCTGGCTTTAGCTCGACGAGTGTTGTCTTCTGATTGGAGTTATGCAACAAAGCCGTTTAGTTGTCATATTATTTTCTAAGCATATTATTTATATTTAAATAGCCCCTTGGAAACCAGGTAGAATCAGATTGTAGATCGCGAGAAAACTAAAACCAAAAACAATAGCACTAACAATAAACAGGCGGGTTAATTGCCGGGCTAAGGTGAGATAGCGAACGTTGGTAATAAAAGGAAATGCAGCGGTTATTAGAAAGAGAGTGAGCAGGAACGGCGCGGACACGGGTATTTTTTTGCGGTTACAGATAAATGACAGAACAGCAAGGAAAATGGAGATGGTGGTTAACGGCGTATAATAAAGCACCCAGAGGGGCGTAAGTTGAAAACCTGGAGAACCGGTGTCAACAATATGCGAGGCGGTGCTTAAAATAATAGTTTTAATATATTCGATCGGTATAAACCAGAAAAAAGGATTGAACAAGATGGCAAAGAAGATGGAAGCAGCAACAATTAGAAGGAGGTGCTGGAAGCTAATATAAGCACTCATAAAAACAATGAGGGGCACAGCAATAAAAGTAGTGTCGGGTAGACGAGTCGATAAACCTAAGCCAATAATAAAAGAAATAAACCATGCTAAACGCGTGGATAGCGGCCGAGACCGCTTTTCATAAACAAGGAGAGCTAAAAGAAAAAGCAAAGCGATCGTGGGGCCGATAACGACATTAGTTGGTGTGCCGTAGAAATAAAGGGGGTGAATGGTGACAATAAATCCCGCTATCAACCACCACGAACTATAGGGGCGCAGAGTGTGACAGGTGAGCACAATCGAGGCAATCACTAGGGCATTAATGAAAGCGATAGTAGCAAGTAAGCTATATTGGGGGTGGGCGCCAAGGCGAAAAGCAATAGCGGCTGGTAGAAGGATGGAGGTACCAGGATGTCCACCGTAGCGAAAGTTATCATGGTTATCTTTAAAGTCGATATGAATAGGTAGTTGCAGGATGTCGTGTGACAAGTTTTTAACCCGCTCGACCCACTTGACATCATCGGCCAGGGAAATGGTGTGGTAATACGAAACCTGGACAACAAAAGAAACTAGTAGCACGGCCAGGAAAAAGGTCGATTGGTTTGGCATATGTTAGGTAGTTTTGATGCCGACCCGACCGGTGTAATCGACACGATGGAGCAAAAGTGGTCTAGCCTGATGGCTAAAATATTCATTAACCGCCTGACGAGCACCGGCAAAATGACCATAATCGTCGAGGATCAATACTCCGTTAGTAACTAAACGAGGATAGAGATGAACCAATTCGTGGTAGGTAGATTTATACCAGTCTGTATCGAGTCTAAGTAAGGATATTTGCTGGGGAGAAGAGGCGGGCAAGGTGTGTTCTACTAATCCTTCAACATAGACGAGGTAACTATCCGGATAGTGGGTGAGTTGCATGTTTTGTTTTACTTCCGCCAGGGAAGCATAGGCGTAGTCATTATGGTCAGCGTGTTGCTGATGACGCCAGGTGTGGTGCGCCGGTGAGTTGTCGGAGATGCGGATATCTTCCTTGGTTGGCTCGGTCATGCCCTTAAAAGTGTCATACAGGTAGATCGGACGATTGGAAATATGATGCTTCAACAAAGTGAGGGCAATCAACATGGTACTCCCCCCTTTCCAGACCCCGCATTCGACGAAATCACCCGGGATATTGTTGGCAATAATATATTCAATTGACTGATAGAGCGAATACATACGTTCCAGAGAGGTCATGGTATAAGGTTGGCATTGGTGGTAAATGGGGGCGAAACCTGGATCCATATCCTTAGGAAATCCGCGATGGATAGTAATGTTACGGCGGTGGCCGCTAACGTACAACTTGATGCCAAGCGCCTCCGCACCATTTTGTAATAAATGTTTAAGTTGAGTGAGGTCGTGTGGCATTGGTATCCTTGGTTAGTACTATACCCCATTCATAGCCAAAGCTAGCGGGTAGTAAATAATCGAGAGCGGCGACGGCAACAAGCAGCGGATGAATGAGGCGAAGCAGGGGTAATAATTTCTCATGCTGGGCGAAATCAAGCGGATTGGATGGTGATAAAGCCAAGTTGTATCCGGTCGTGACACGGGAAGGTTGGTGAAGGGTCTTATAGGCAGCGTTGTAGGTCAACTCGATAAGTTCAGTAAAGGCTTTAGAGAATTGTGTGGAATGAACAATTGTTAAATTAGCCGAAGCACCTAGCTTAACTAGTTCTGTCCAGGCAAAGCCGTCACGAGTGTGCCCGTGCGCCGCCTGATCAATATGAAAGACCTTATCGGCTAGGTAACGGAATAAATAGAATCCCTGATCGTCAGCCGGTGTGGTAATAAAAATGTGCCCGCTGGGAAGCAGTAGCTCGCGCAGCCGACTAAGGAACCGGTCGACATCCGTCAGGTGTTCGATAACATCCGATACGGTGATGATTTGGTAGGAGTTAGGCGGCAGTGATTGATCGTAGATATCTGACGTTAATACGCGTCCCTGGACAATAGCTCTGGTTTGCTTCGCAGTAGCAGGATCGGTTTCAATGAAGGTCCACTGCCCGCCCATCTTTTCCTGAAGATAACTTAATGTACCAACGCCGCTGCCAACATCTAAACAGGTGGCATTGGCTCGCAAATGATGGGCTAAAGCACGACTTAGCCAGCGCCATTTGGCTTGTTTTCGGATACTGACATGAAAAACATGCAGTTGCCAGGAAACTTGGACGCGTCGGTAGGCAGAAATAATTCGGTTGGCAACATTGTCCCAGGAATACTTGGTGACCGCTTTACTACGCACCTGACCGGCGATGACGCGCGCCGCGATGGGATCGCTTAACAGTTTATTTATGGCTTGTGCCAGCCCCCGAAAGTCTTCAGCCGGATTAGTGTAGACACCGATATCCCCGAGAATGTCACGATTAACTACCGTATCAAAAGCTACGGTAGGTAACCCAGTGGCCATATAGTTGTAGATTTTACCGTTAGCTTCGGTCTGGGTGCGCTTAGGAGCCACGGCAATGTCCCCTAAAGCGAGATAGCGGGGGGCATCCTCATAGCGGACACGCCCGGTTATACGAGTGTGATGATTGATATGTAATGCTTCAGCAAGATGTTGATAAACTGTTTCATTGGGATAGCCCATTAACAATAAGTACACATCGGGGTTGGTGGATAAGACGACCTGGAAGGCCTTTAGCAGTATGTCTACACCCTTATGGGGGCTAAGTCCGCCTAAATAGACGATGATGGGGCGATCGGTTGGTAATTTCAGGTCATGTAGCAGCTGCGGATCTGGCTGTTGGGGTTGGAAAATACGAGTATTCACACCGTCATAAGCCATGACAATACGCTTTGGGTTTATCTTAAAGCGTTCAATGAGCTCGCGGCGCATTTCGGTCGATTGGGCAAGAATAATAGCTGGCAAATGGTCGATTTTTTGCTCTAACGCGTACCAGAAACGTTGTAAGGCGGCTGATCTAGTTAGAATGAATTTGTGCGCGATTAACTCCCCCGTCAAACTACCTTGACAGTCAAAGACCAGGGGTAAATTGAAGAGACGGCTTATACCCCAGCCGATTAAACATCCTTCATGTAAATGGCCATGGATGACTTGCGGTTTAAACCGCCAAACGGCTACAACAGCAACAAAAAAGAGCAGGATGTCTAAATAAAATTTATGCCAGCTGGGGCCGATGGCTTCTTGTTTGTACCACGGAAGTCGCCAGGTACGGATGGTCTTTAAGCCTTTGATATCCCGACCTAGACCATAAGTAGCGATGATAGTTTTAATGTTTTTCCGCTGTAGGGCCAAGGCCTGTTCGGCAATATGAACATGACAGCCGCGGTCGGCAAAGAAGGGGGTGGGAGCGATGATCAGGACGCGGGTGAGAGATGGAGGCATTATTTTATAGTAACCAATAATCAGTCCCCGCATCAAAATAATAGAAATTATAAAATAGAAAAATGGAAAGCGAAATAACGTGGAGTAGCACTATTGCTAGTTTGTGTTTAATCAAACAAATAAGCGTCAGTTAGATCAACTCTGGGGAGCCAGGCAGAATTAGGTTGTACGCGGTAAGAAAACCATAGCCAAAAATTATTACACTGACGATAAAGAAACGAGCCAAGCGATGGGCACCCGTGAGATTACTGGCACTGACAATGAAAGGAAAGCACAGTTGGTCTGTAAGGTGGAGTAAAAACAAGGGAAAGAGAATGTCCATGTCATTTAATAATTAAAAGTGAACAGTCGTTCTTTCGGCTATGCTAGGCAGTTGATTTGCTAACTACGGAAGTCACATTATGAAATGCCACAAATATAGTGACGGGCCCTGTCGGCGCTGCACCCCCACCCGACGGCTTCGGCCTGCCAGGCGGGCAGCCTGCAGGAATATTAACGAATAGAAATAGTGCAGTGCTTGAACCTCCCCGCGGCCTTGCCGCGGGGAATCATCTAGTCGAATTTTTCTGAGAAAGCATTGAAAAACCCCTCTCGCCCGCCTACCGGCAGGCAGGCTCCCCTTATCAGAGGAGTAGTTGATGCTGCTTCCCCCTAGTATAAGGGGCCTGCCTGCCGGTAGACAGGGATCAAGGGGGTTTATTACTGATCATCTAGTTATCATGATGGTTTTCAGACAATCTCTGAGAGGGCCGCGGCATGAACAAAAAAGGATAAAGAGGAATCAGTAAAGACAAGACCTAAAGGGGCAGCTTGAATAGGGAGTTTTTTAGCGAATGGGAGTGGGGCATATGAAGGCAGAGTGTTAGATAGCGAGGTCTCATTTTATAGCACAACTACAAAATAAAGGATCAGGATAGCAGGTGAGACAATAGGGAGACCAATGAAAGTGTAGATAACTTTGATTATACGCTAACGTTGGGTATGGCGGACGAGGGAATTTACAATGCAAGGATAATTAGATTGACGGCTACGCCTGATAAAGCGATGACAACCAGACCAATTATAGCGTAGATGATTTGCATCTTGGCTCTACTGGCTTGGTCCTCATCGCCGGTGGAGCTAAAGTACATGACGCCAGCTATAATAATGTAAACAGTTGCGCCGACGGCGAGAAGAGAAATAATCGCATTAGCTACGGCACGGATACTCACAATCAGGGCAGCGGCCTCTTTGCTAATAACAACATCAACGATCAGACTTGCGGTGCCAGCGACAAAAATGCCAAGCAAGGCGTAAATGATCTGTCGTTTGGCACGACTTGAGTTGTCCTCGTCACCGGTGGAGCTGATGTACAAGAAACCGGCATAGACAATGAATGCTGCGGCTGTTATCCCAACCAGGGATAGAGCAGTGTTAATGAGCGCTAAGATAAAAGGGTATGGGCCATATAATAGATTGGTGAAGGTTTCAGTACCGAAGCAGGTCATGTTTAAAAAGCCGCAATTGGAAGCAACAATTGGTTGAACTTGAGCGATAACCGGAAAAACACTTAGAGCAAGAACAGTGACAGCAGCAACGAATAAAAGTGATCGAGTTATGCTAGGCATAATTAAATAATATTTATTATAGAATTGACTATCCAGGCTGCCAGACCAGCAATGATGATGCCAATTATAGCGTAGGCAATGCCGGCTTTAGCTCGACGAGTATTGTCTTCCTCGCCGCGAGACATAATGTATAGAAAACCGTAATAGACTAAGAAGCCAGTAGCGGTGATGGCAATAAACGATAAAGCAATCATGATGACAGACCACATTAAACCCCAGATAGCGGTGATAGGGGCTTCACCGCCACATCGGATACCCCAATTTATACACCACAGTGTTGGAACTCCTCCTAGGGCCGCGGCTTGGGTGTAAAAGGGAAAAAATAGAAGTAATAGCGGTAAACTATATAAGGGCAGATTTGGCAAAATAGTTGTTGGTGATCGATGTAAATACATAATGAAATTAAATAATGTGTGGCATGACTCTTGATTTATAAACTAACCACAACATTAACTATTAGTGCCGAGATTAACGTAATAAAAATGCCGACAAGAGAGTATGTGATAATTTGCTTGCCGCGGCGTGCTTTGTCTTCTTCGCCGGCAGAGGTGATGTAGGTATACCCGCCATAGATGATGGCGGTGGTGGCTATAAGAGCAAGCGGGGCGAGAATGATAACGCCAATTCGGCCAATTAAGGAGATGATGGGATCTGCTCCAACTCCAGGTCCTAATGGGTCGCCAGCGACATCACGAACAAGACCGACTAATACTCCCGCGTTAACCGCAATAACGAGCCCAATGATGGAAAATATAATAATTTTTTTAGCTTGTTCTGCTCTCTTTTCGTCACCGGCAGAGAAAATGTACATCAGTCCACCGTATAAAATAGCAGCAGAGCTAGCTATAGCGGTGAAGGACCCGGCGAATGAAATAAAATTAAGGATGAGCGTTGTGATAGGACCGCCAGGATTAGCCGCGCCAGTATATATCCCTTGTACGATAGAACTGATGGTAACGGCAAACAGGATAATAAATAACCCAATGATCGCGAAGAAAATGATATTTTTTGCGACAGCGGCTCTTTTCTCATCACCAGCAGACAAAATATACATAATACCGCCCAATAAGAACGCGGCGCTCGACAAAGGAAAGCCAATTGCATAAAGAAACCAGCTGATTCTGTTTATTAGAGCAATAATTGGATCAGCGAACGCTGCGGCAGATTCCGGAGTGGCGGCGAGGTAAATCGCTTGGACAGCAATTGAAATCATACCCGCAGCCAGACCGACAAAGAAACCAAGAATAGCGTAGGTGATCATTTTCTTGGCTTGAGCAGCTCTACTTTCATCGCCGGCTGATAATATATATAGGATACCACCAAGGAGAATCATTAGGGCGCTTAAGGAGAATAAAAGAGCACCAATAAAGCTTGTTAGATTGAAAATAAAACCACCAATTGAACCGGAGGCTAAGCCAAGACTTGGTCCTGTTGCCCAAGTAATGGTGTCAGTAATACAAGAGGAAAGGGATGTACAAACGTCCGGTGAGGCGGCATAGGTTGTTTTTACTTGTATAATAGGCAGAATAATAAGCATTAAAGCCAGCGTTATTATCTGCTTTGTTGATAAATGTAACATGGAAGATTAATTAACCGTTAAATAACAAGAATAGACCTGATAGTCCATAAGATGATAGCAGCTAGACCGACAACAAATAAGCCAATGATCGCCCAAGTAATAATTTTCTTGGCGGCGACGGCCTCTTGCTCATTACCAAAACCGCCAATGATTAAACGCATACCGCCAAAGACTAGGGCTAGAATGGCAATTAGAGCAGATAAGCGGACGAGCCATCTGGTCAAGCTCATAATAACGGTTCGAATATCTGTCATCTCCGTCCCTAGGGGATTTTCAAATGTAGCGGCATGTGAGAAAAGGGGTGTGATAAATAGTCCTAAGACTAGAAGCATTAATACGAATTGGCTGTAACGGATGAGGCGGGACATGGGCTTAGTATACACTATTATTTATAAGAATTTATTAATATTAACGACTTTGCTGGAGACCGCCAGAGATAGGCTCCTCGGCTGCTGGCTGGACAGGATCAGGCTGAATTAAATTAATTTGCTCCTGTGCTCGGACGAGGCTGGCATTAATGGTGGCTGCGCCGGTGATAACGTTGTCAATCATAGTATTCATGATAGCATCGATGGCGACGATGTCCCCTCTTGGCCAAGTGACGGCGGTTAGAGCTTGCTCCGCAAAGACGCCAAGGCTCGGGTCGCGACTTAGGCTAGCGACACCATCACGCCGAGCAGGGGGAATTTGGTGGTGACGGATAATGGACATAGCTCCTTCGGTGTTGGTCATTTGCCGCAAAAACTGCCAGGCCAGCTCGGGCGACTTGGACTTATTGGATACGGCATATGGCCAGTAAGAAGCAAAGTTTTGCACTTTACTGTCAGCGATTTGCGGAACAGGAGCAATATCGAAACGCAAGCGAGGGTTTTTCGCCCGAACGGTGGGGATATGATAGGAATAGTTAATCATCATAGCAGTTTTCCCTTGTGAAAAAGCGTCAATCGAGTAGTCCTGCTGGATGTTCCAGGTATAAGCCTTTTTGGATTTATTGGCGAAATCGGTATAAAACGTTAAGGCTTTAACACCAAGCTCTTCAGACAGCCGGACTTTATTGTCATCGTTGTTCAATGACAAGCCGCTTTGTATAAAGAGTAGCTGGATAATATCAGTAGCACGGCTAATGTTAGTTGCCGTACCAAGAGCGGCAGCGCTTTGCTCGATAACACCTAATCGATTGATACGAGTAATGCGTTCCACCACTGCTAAGAATTCATCCCAGGTTCGGGGTGGCCTGGCTATACCGGCGGTACTGAGCAGGTCCTTGTTATAATACAGCGCAAGCGTATCAACTGAAGTGGGCAAGGCATAGACATGACCATCGCGGATTAAATCATCAGCGACAACATCAACGAATTCTTCGCGTAACGCTCTTTCGTCGATAATGTCAGGTGAAGCAGGGCTCATTAAACCGCGCTTGGTCTCGACCCAAGTATGATGAATGACAAAGATATCAGGTCCGCGATCTTCAGCGATGGCGGCGAGCAATTGATTTTCATAATCAGCCACCGACGCAATTTTACGATATTCAACATCAACGCCTGTTTCCTCCTGGAACGCCGTGATTATGGGCTCTAGGGCGGTACTTTCTTCCCATAAACCCCAGATAACTAAGGGATTGCCTTTACCGATATTGACAGGTGTAGGACTGCAGCTGACGCCCGTCAGAGTGAATAGACTAATAACGGTAAATAATGATGCGCTAATTTTCAACCTTAATGAGGAGGCCATAATGATAGGGGCTTGGACTAAAGGTTTTATACAATTTTAATTTTAATTCATCAATAATCGACAAAATCTCGCTGCGGGTAATGCGATTGGCTACCGGCGGTCCGATAGTGGTCTGGGAAAGCAGCCACTCTACAGTAATAATGATACCACCAGGTTTGGTCACACGCTTAGCCTCACGAATGATTTTTTTAGGATCAGCCTGAGGCAAGATATTAACTAGCAGCGTCCAGTCGGCACTATGAGATTTAATAGCTTTAGTGGGACCTGCCTCGAGATCAGAACGAATGGTTTGAATGATGTCAGACAATCCCTCGCGTCGGGCTTGGCCTTCTACCTCTCGCAGCATGTCCTCACGGATATCAACGCCAATAATATGCCCATGCGGACCAACTACCCGAGCAGCGGGCAGGAGGAAAAAGCCGGGGCCACAACCAAGATGGATAACGGTTTGGTTGGCACGTAGCTCGCGATCGGTCCAGAACTGATCGGGGCGAAGGAAGGGTTCGGGTTGAGCCATATTTATAAGATACCAAACGGGGCAGGTAGTAACAAATTTACGAGAACAAACTTTTCCAGAGTACCCTCCTTTAGCCAAGGCTATGGATGGGTAGGCAACTGCACTTAGGGTAAAACGTAAAGTTAAAAACGAAAAATAACAGTGTAAACCCCCACACCCTGGCATAAAGGCCAGGGCTTTTCAGCGGAGCTAATATAACAACCATTCATCACCGGCCTTAAAGGCCGGCGCTTTCTGGGTGTGGGGGTAAAGTTTAAAATATCGTGATGATACGAACTATACTAAAGCGGTAACAAACCCTCCAAGCAGACACAAGACACAAATATCCAAAGCCCAAACCCGCCTTCGGGCAAGGCCTGCCGCAGCGAGGTTCGCAGGAAGGCGACACGCCTAGAGGGGCGGCAAAGCACGGTGGCACAAACGGTTCAGGCTGCGACAGAAAGATAACAAACTGCTACTAGACCAAGCAAACCCTACAAACGAAGCGGGTGAAACTTATATATAATTGGCAATTTTTCCCTACGGGATCCCGTTGGGACAATTTTCCCAGCCGGCGCATAAAGCTACGGCGGGCAAGGCAAGTAATAGCCAATGACACAATTTTCAAACAACGAAGCAGCAATTGGAAATTCTACATGTAGAAATTTCTGCCCTAATGGCAGGCAAGTTTGCCTGCCGCAGTGATTATGTATGGAAGTCACATTATGAAATGCCACAAATATAGTGACGGGCCCTGTCGGCGCTGCACCCCCACCCGACGGCTTCGGCCTGCCAGGCGGGCAGCCCAACCGGATTGAGCGGTTGGCTTCATGACTTTTACTCCCTGAGTGGCACGGCTTTGCTGGCTGACAGTATTTGAATTAATGCGGATAACCTGACCTTTTTCCGAGATGATCAGAAGATCAGAGGTGGTGAGGTTTTGTTTGTTAATGATAGCAGCTTGCACTAAACGGCCAGTCTTGGCAGTAATGTGGGCCGTCTTGATGCCAGTTCCGCCACGATGCTGGAGACGATAGTCGGCCAAAGGAGTTCGTTTGCCATAACCTTGTTCGGTGATAACCAGTACTTGCGGCTTATTAGTAACGCCTGCCGGGATAACGTGCATAGTGACAATATTATCAGAACTCTTTAGCTTCATACCGTGAACGCCCGCGGCTGTCCGGCCCATCGGGCGAACATCTTTCTCAGAAAAATGAATAGCTTGCCCACTGGCGGTAGTAAGTAATATAGCATCTTTGCCAGTTGACGTGCTCACCCACTCTAGTGTGTCACTGTCCTTAAGAGTAATCGCTTTTAGTCCGGAACGACGGATATTAGTGAAATCTTCGCGCGAAGTCTTCTTAATAATCCCCTGCCGGGTGGCCATAACTAAGTACTCTTCGTTTTCATCCTTAGACGGCAGCGCCTGGACAGCGGTAACCCGCTCGTTTTGGGCTAATTCAAGGAAGTTCGGTAAGGCCTGGCCTCTGGCAGCGCGGGTAGTGGCAGGTATTTCATAAGCCTTAGTAGTAAAGACGCGACCGAGATTGGTAAAGAAGAGAAGGTCTTTATGGGTAGTCGTCGCCAGGAAAGTATCGACAATATCTTCTTCTTTTGTTGCCATCCCCTTCACACCCTGACCGCCGCGATTTTGGACCCGATAGGCAGAAGTGGCAAGACGTTTAATATAGCCACCGCGCGTGACAATGATGACGGTGGGATCGTCGGGAATTAAATCTTCCTGGGAAAAATTGCTGATTGATTGTTTAAAGACACGTGTCCGCCGCGCGTCACCATAGTTTTCCTTGATGGTCCGATAATCAGATCGGATCATCGTAAGAACTTTTTTCGGGTCATTAAGGATAGCTGCTAGTTCAGTAATAAGTTTCTTCTTTTCGGCCAGTTCGTCTTCAACTTTTTGCCGTTCTAAACCAGCCAGGGTTTGCAAACGCATCTCTAGGATGGCGGTCGCTTGGGCGGCCGAAAAGGTAAAGTTTTTACGAAGATTTTCGTGGGCAGTTTCTTTAGTACGGCTCTTGCGGATAGTCGAGATTATTTCGTTGATATGGTCGAGAGCCTTTTTCAGTCCTTCTAAGATATGAGCCCTTTCTTTAGCTCGGTCGAGATCAAATTTTGTCCGTCGGGTAATAACCACCTGTCGATGTTTGATGTGTTCTTCTAACACTTCTTTTAAGGACAGTACCTTAGGTTGCCGGCCTTGGTCAACTAGAGCGAGCATATTTACATGGAAGGTTTTTTGGAGGTCGGTGATGGCGAACAAGCGATTCAAGACTTTGCGCGGATAGGCGTCCTTCTTAAGTTCAATGACAATGCGGACACCATCTTTATCCGATTCATCCCGTAGGTCTCGAATACCTTCGATCTTCTTGGTTTTAACACTCTCCGCTATCTTGGCCACTAACACTGACTTGTTCACTAAATAGGGAATTTCTCGAACAATTATGCGGAACGCCTGGCCTTTGTCTTCTTCTATGTCTGCGAGGGCACGTGTCACTATACTGCCCTTACCGGTAGCATAAGCGCGTAATATTTCGTGCTGGTCATAAATGGCTCCACCGGTCGGAAAGTCTGGTCCCTTAACAAATTGGATTAAGTCTTCTACGGTGGCGTTAGGATGATCAATGAGATGGATCGCTGCATCACATACTTCCGTGAGGTTGTGAGGCGGGACAGTCGTGGCCATGCCGACGGCGATACCTAGCGTGCCATTGATGATGAAATTAGGCAGAGCACTCGGTAATACAACAGGTTCGTGCCGGGTGCCATCGTAGTTATCCGTAAAATCAACAGTGTCTTTCTCAATGTTGATCATCATCTCATCCGCTACTTTCGATAGACGAGCCTCGGTGTAACGCATGGCCGCCGGTGCATCACCATCCAGGCTACCCCAGTTCCCCTGCCCTTCAATGAGTTCGTAGCGAAGGGAGAAGTCTTGAGCTAAACGAGCCAGGGCGTCGTAGACAGCGGTGTCACTGTGCGGGTGGTATTTACCTAGCACATCACCAACGACATTAGCTGACTTGCGAAACTTAGCAGTAGAACGAAGGCCTTGTTGCCACATTGAGAAGAGGATGCGCCGAGCGACTGGTTTCATACCGTCTCGAACATCCGGCAGGGCTCGAGAAACGATAACGGACATAGCGTAATCGAGGTAGCTCTGTTGAATTTCTTCGGACAGGTCGCGGCCTATGATTGAGCCAATGGAAGATTTGCTAGACATATAATGAGATGTAACGCGGTAGGTAGATTAGTCGGATAAGAAATAAATAAGAAAATTCTGTGGGCTGAGTTAGGGGTTGAGAATGATCGTAGAGAGATTTTCACGATCAATTTTATTGGCTAAGATGGTAATCTTTTTATTGTCCGTGCTAGGGCTGACACCCATTTCATGAGCGAACTTAGCAACGGCTTCTACCTGCTGATTTAATTTGGGAATAGAAAAGTTTATAGGAATGACTACGTTTGGTTCGATAGTTGATATAAGATCAATGGCAGTATTGGTATCAATGCTGGTGGAACCTCCAATTGGAACAATGAGTATATCTGTGTCCGCTTGCTCTATGTTCTGAAGTTCTTCTTGTTTTAATTTTCTATTCAGTGATCCAAGATATAGCACAGTGATATTATCAAAAATTATCCTGAAAATGGTTTGCTCTTGATTTGTTCCATCTTTAAACCAACCGATGCCATATGTAGTGATGTTATCAAATGAACATTCACCTGGGCTATCAACGAGTATATAGTCGCCTTGTATTCCACTGGTGTGCGACATGGTTGAATCGCTAGGATTGGTCATGAAAACGAAGTCGGCTTTAGATCGAAAAGGAGGTAATCCAATATTTGGTGAATATGGATTGATTACAATAGTTGAATTGCTGTTATATATCTTCACCGTATAATGTCCAGCCCATGTAATAGTCATGGGGCTATTTTACACGAAGTGACAATTATTATCCAATCTTTTTTATTCATAAATTGAGGTAATTTTGATCGGGCTTACGTTGGTGGCGGGAGGTTTTGTTAGGAATATTCAATTGTCATATGTGAAATGGATATAAGGGAAAATAAATTTGCAGCAATTGAAAGGATATGGCATTATATGCGCTATGAGTGAGGCAATGAAATCAATCGTAGAACACAGGGAGGACATGCTCAACGTACCGAAAGTTGGGGAAATTGTCAGTGGGCAAGTAATTGATAAGGCTAGAAATGCTTTATACCTTGATTTAGGACACCTAGGCGTGGGGGTAATTTATGGACGAGAGCTACTGGAAGATAGTGAGAAGTTTCGAGAAACTAAGCTTGGTGATCAATTAAATGCGACAATACAAAGTCTTGATAATGAAGACGAGTTAATTGAATTGTCTTTACGATCTATCTCGATTGAACAAAGCTGGAAGGAGATTAAGTCGGTATTGGAAACAGGCAGCATTCTTGAAGTGGAAATTCTTGATGCAAATAAGGGAGGATTAATTGTACGAATCCAGGGTGTTACGGGTTTTCTACCAGTTTCACAACTAGCGCCGGATCATTATCCAAGAGTTGAGGGTGGGGACAAGAATAAAATATTGGAGCGTTTGAAAAGTTATGTGCAAGAAAAGTTCAAAGTAAAAATTATAGGGGCGGAGAGGGATTCAGAGAAATTAATTGTTTCCGAGAAGGCGGCTATCGGGGACGAGATGAGTCATATACTGAAAGACATCAATGAAGGAGATATTGTTGAAGGAGCAGTGAGTGGTATCGTAGAATTTGGCATATTTATTAAATTTAATAAGGATGAGAATGAGCTGGAGGGCTTAGTGCATATTTCAGAACTAGCCTGGCAGCGAATTGATAATCCTGGTGATATTGTGAGTGTGGGTGAAAAGATTAAAGCTAGAGTCATTGGAGTAGATGGGTTACGAATTTCCTTATCAATCAAGCAACTCCAGGATGACCCGTGGAGCGAAGTAGAGAAAAAATACAAAGTTGGAGATGAAGTTAAGGGCGAGGTCATAAAGGTTACTCCCTTTGGCGGTTTCATTAAACTTGATGACGATATTCATGGTCTGGTGCATGTATCAGAGCTACCACCTGAATTTGCGACGGATCCAAGCAGTGTTCTAGAGGTAAGCAAAAAAATTAAATTCAAAATTATTTCGTTACAAGCGAAGGAACATAGACTAGGCTTGAGTTTGAAATAATTGTCCAGTCGTTCTATGTCAGACGACGAACAATCCTATTGACGAAGTCAATAGTAATTCAGGTAATTTATTTATCCACAGCCCAGAAAGCCACCCTGGTGGTGGTGGTTGAATCAGCTGTCGCCAAGGCTTTGGCCGACAAGGTGCGAATGTCATAACCTCGCGCTGCCATTCAAAGCTTTGTGAGTAAGGGGAGGGTAGCTCCGCCGATAGCGGAGCGGCAGTTGGCTGCACGCGGGATTTCGCCATCCCACCCAGAGGGATGGGACTCCATAATTTGATTTTGGATTGATGTTGATCATATCAGAGTGATTACCCGGCAAAAATATATTCATCATATGTGCATATTTATTAATCAAGGTGAATGATTAATAGTCAGTAGTCACCTGATAAATGCGAAGTGACAGTTCATTTGTTTTGACTGATCAACACGAAGGCAGGTTCAGTGCTTGGTAATGTGATTTTGACATTACATAAGATGCTGAGCACCATAATCAGCTCGTAGCCCTGTGATATTATGGTTTAGAACTTCACAGGTAATGTAGTGAATAGATTATGAGCAGGTGATTCAAATCTATAGATGTCACATTATGAAATGCCACTCTTAAATAAACGGGTGGCGGCGCGGGGGACCCCCACCGAGCGCCTGCAGGCTGCCCGCCTGGCAGGCCCGAACTCGCGGCCTCAGCGTCCCGAACGCTGCGCGCTACCACTGCGCTAATCCCCGATCGCCAATCAAAAATACCAGTAAGTTAATTATGACACAATAACAGTTTGGTTAATAAGGCTTTTAATATTAACACTGAGAGAGCGCCTGAAAACCATCATGATAACTAGACGATCAGTAATTAAACCCCCTTGATCTCTGCCTACCTTCGGCAGGCAGGCCCATTATCAGTGGGAAGCAGCATCAACTACTCCCCTAGGGAGTGAGAGGGAGTTTTCCAACGTTTTTTGAGAATATTTCAAGTCTATAAGTTGGAATATGATTATATCTAATTGTTAACGATTACTTAGAGATAAGGATTTGACGGGCAATAATTGCTTGGTTGCCTAGCATCGCGTACCTCGTCAGTAAAGGCCGGTTATTAAAAACCGCCGATATTTGTATGAAACATTGACGATTTGACGATTGCAGCTGTATACGATTGTTACTGACTCACCGAGAGATGCAATGCTCCAGGACAAATCCGTACATGCGAGATGAGGCCGACATGGCAGCAATCGTAACTGGGTCCAATTAATATATATGGAGCATATAATATGTTGGGCGCACACAGTATCTCTATGTTTATACCAGGAGACATTACATAACGGCTGACGTGAAAAGTTAATCAGCTCTAGCTGGTAAACTGCAGCAAGGAAGTGTCCTAGGTTGCCACAACAAAACTGTCGTTGGCGGTTTATTATACGTGCAGCCTGTGATACTGACTTTGAAAGCCAAATGGAGGTTAGGTGTAAACAGAACTGTCTAATACCTCTCGACTTTATGAAGAAGAGCTGTAATAATTCTCTAGCATAAATGTTATAGTCCATCACCTTTTGTATCAGTGCTTGAATCTGATCGCAAGGATTTGCTTCCGATGACTCAACCAGAGAAAGCGCTGTAGTTTTCATGGGTATCTCTTTTAGCTCCAGCAACTTGGTAAAGAAACAACGACGAGTGCATCTTTGCGTAAAGGTCAATGAGTATCAATGTGTAGTAATGTATCGTCAGCTCATTATTTGATGTATGGATTTATCAATTCTTAAGCTTATGCCTAATCGTTAATTTATTATTCATGGGCGTGTGGCATACAACATGTTGACTAATTACTCCGACATAACCAGGCAATCTTTTTGAATAAAAATAACTATTCATACACTCATCTATTTAGCGTATTGAATGATATGTGATTTGATATTGTTAGTAATAAATCCATGTGTCGACGTATCTGCGCTACCTGACTAAGTCACCGTAAATAAATAACTTAACCATCTCTCGCCCACTATGCATCAATCTACGACTTTTTCTCCAGCCTTCGCCAAGGCTACGGCCGGCAGGCAATCACGAATCACTCACCGTAGCTTGGCTACAGCTCCTGGTTCGCTCCAGCCGTCGCTACCACCTTCGCTAAAGCTACGGTGGTCAAGAAAGCTATGGCCGGCAGGCAATTGGAAAAGCCGTATCTTGGCACGGATTGAACGAGATCTGGCCAAGTTATTTTTGGATGGTGCCTATCAATAATTTTACTGCTTTACATTCATGACCGACAATTTGGATTGATAGAAAACTCCAATTCTCCAATTCGTGCATTCCTGAATCGGATAGTTCAAACTCACTTTCTTTAGCGATTTCTAAACGCACATTTTCCAACATGGTTGATTTTGACGCACCCTCAAGCAGTTCATCAACGGTTTATCCCACGGCGCAGAAAACCACCTCGTCGGTGACGGGGGGTGGATGAATCAGCCGTCGCCAAGGCTTTGGCCGACAAGGAATGGGATAACCCCGCGCTGCCATTCAAAGCTTTGTGAGCAAGGGGGGAGGGCAGCTCCACCGATAGCGGAGCAAAGTGGGGCAGACAGTTGGTTGCTACGCGGGATTTCGCCATCCCGACTAGGTGGCGGGATGTCCCGTTATCGTGGGGACCACCTTGCTTGCGGTGGGGTGGGTGCTTCATATGCAGGAAAATTCTTTTAGCCATTTCTTTGCTCCAAATAGATTGCAGCCAGTTTAAAAGGTCACTTTAACGGGTGGACCAGAGGGGACTCGAACCCCTGACTTCTACAATGCGAATGTAGCGCTCTACCACTGAGCTACTGGCCCAGGTCACCTTGGATTTTACAATGTATAGATAATGGTATCAATACACAAATTTATTTATCAATTTTTCAGCCGCCCGAGCTTGCTCTCACGGGTTAATTTTTAGTGGGGTGTGCAACGAGCTATAAATGGTGAGCCAAATAATTGTAGCAGTGTGTCCCCTATCTTCATGAATTGTTTTTTGTTGTGGACCCAGGGAGACTCGAACTCCCGACCTTTCGCATGCCATGCGAACGCTCTAGCCAACTGAGCTATGGGCCCGAGTAAATAGTATAGGTACATTATACAAAACAGTAAAATTCAACAACAATAGTAATTATTCTTATATATGAGCAGCAAACATTCTTGGTTGATAATAATGTGCAGTCTAGGTTTGTTTGTTTTGGCGCTGATTGATAATAATCCTGCACAATTGAGTTTGATGACTGCTTTGTCGGCAACGATTTTATTTTTTGATAGTAAGGGCAGGCATATATTGGGATGGGCGTTTGTTTTGATAATATGCGTTTTCTCCCAATGGGGTATTGGCCAATTTATTTTGCAACAAGATTTAGGTCTGCGACTGATCGGTGAATCAATTCTGGGCAGCTCAATTAATGGAGTGGCAAAATTTGGCAACGGTATCGTGCGTGGCTATGGACCCTTCGAGCATGCCAATATATTTGGTGGAATTTGTTTGTTAGCTTTGATTGTGGTGGAGCCTTTACTCACATATTCCCGCAACACATTAATTAGGAATGTGATAATTTTTACTTTAGGGTTAGGAGTTTTTGTCTCTTTTTCAAGAGCAGCTATTCTTGGATGGTTTGTATTAGCTCTAGTGGTAGGAATTTTATATAGAGGAAGACGGCACGCGCGAACGATGGGCATTATTATATTGTTATTCATGATTGTTCTATGGCCATTGTTATTACAACGGTTAAACGACAGTCGCGATGTGGCTGTAAGTGAAAGGATAAGAGGTTATTTATGGAGTGCGGAAATAATGAAAACTCACAGCGCTTGGTATGGTCTTGGGTTATACAACTACAAAATGGAACTTAGAAATTATTTGAATGATCAGGCGATTAGTTATCATCCGTGGGAAATTGATTATGTGCATTCAGTTCCATTAATGGTTATGGCGCAGACAGGAATGCTTAGTGGCGGCATGCTTATTATCGCTATACTATTTTGGCTAGTAAAAATATTGCCAGGTCGTGCAGTGATAATGATGGGAAGTTTGTTACCAGTTCTTTCGCTGGACCATTTTTACATTACCCAGCCAGTGGCATTGATGTATTTAACTCTGGCCGTAATCATATTAAGGTCTAAAAAAACGAATCAAATAAAATGTGTATAATGTATCTATGAGTGACTGGCATTTAAAGCAAGTAATGGAGATCGAGCGTGAATTGATGGTCGAAAAAGCGCGAGGTTTATCAGCCAAGGAAGCAAAAAATCGGCTGGATAAATATGGTGAGAACTTCATCCCATCAGATAAGCGTCGGTCATATATAGTAGTGTATCTAGACAGATTTAAGGACTTACTGGTGCTGGTCTTGCTACTTGGTGCATTGGCCTCGATCCTTTTAGGAAGGTATGGGGATGCTGTATTGATTAGTATCGTTATAGTAATAGACGCTACCCTTAGTTTCACGCAGGTGCTACGCACAGAAAATACATTAAGGAAACTTAGAGAGCAGTTGCAGCCAACGGCGATGGTACTGCGTAACGGGAAGTCGCAGCAAATAGATGCTAGCAAGCTAGTGCCAGGCGACATTATTGAGATCAGGGCAGGAGAACGAGTGCCGGCAGACGCCAGAATATTTACAGCGAGGAGCTTAAAAGTCCAGGAGGCTGCGCTGACCGGCGAGTCAGATGATAACGAGAAGAATGGGTTGGTACTTAATAAGAGAACTTCGGTTAGCAGCCGACGGAATATGTTGTACATGGGAACGTTAGTGACTGACGGATCAGGCGTGGCGATTGTGACCGCGACAGGGGTATCCAGTGAGATAGGTAAAATAGCCCAGGTACTCAAAGTGAGCAAATCGCCCCGATCGTTATTGAGCCGACAATTAAATCGGACTGGCCTGCAAATTGGCGTAGGGGTGATCGTGGCGATGATTGTGTTGGTTATGGCTGGGATATCAGTTGGTCAAGGTTGGCTGGAGACGACAGTGACGGCTATAACATTAATTGTTAGCGCCATACCAGAAGATTTAACAATGATTTTGACCATTGCTTTGACTGTCGGGGTCGCTAAAATTTTGCGACACAAAGGCGTAGTACGAGAACTTAGCTCAGCGGAAACATTGGGTTCAGCCACGGTAATTTGCACAGACAAGACTGGTACCATTACTTATGGATACATGACAGCATTAAAAATCGATTTGTTAAACGGAAAGTCGATCGATAGCGGATCACACAGCAATAATCATTGGCATCGTTTGGCATTAACAGGGCTTGTTTTAGCTAATGATGCCCACAGAGCGGTGCAAGGCGGGGATCAAGCAAGCTACGTCGGAACGGCGACAGAGAGAGCTGCCTTAGCATTTGCCGAGCTAGGCGGAATACGACAAACCGACACGCGTAGTTCGTGGCGGCAGCGGGATGACATAAGTTTTAATCGACAATGGAAATATCGAGCAACATTAAATGACCATCCCAGCCAATCGGTTCGTTACTTATTTGTTAACGGAGCACCAGAAACATTGTTGGCAAAATCCAGCCGTTGGATAACAGCCAGTGGCGATGAGGCAACGATAGAAGCAAAAGACAGGTTTGAATTAGAGCAGAGAATCGAAAACATGGCGGCTGCTGGCAAAAGGCTACTCGGCATCGCGGTGAAAAGAAATGTATTAGCAAAGGAAGTGGATCAGAGTGATGTCAGTGAGCTACTAATGCTGGGCGTGCTAGTGATTGACGATCCAGTCAGGAAAGGCGTGACCGCAGTAATTAAACAAGCCAGGGGTGCAGGCATTAAAATCATATTGATCACTGGCGATCATTTTGAAACAGCAAAATCAGTGGCACGAGACGTAGGTATCATGGAGGCAGACGATATTTTATTAAGCAGCGATGATATACAGAAAATGACGGACGTGGAGCTGACAGACGTTTTGAATGATACAACAGTTATCGCGCGAGCAACCCCAATAGATAAGCAGCGGGTTATTAAGGCCTTACAAAGGCAGGGACATGTGGTGGCGATGACAGGCGATGGGATTAACGACGCAGTGGCCTTAAAGAGTGCTGATATCGGAGTGGCGATGGGAAGCGGAAAAGACATAGCCAAGGAAGCAGCCGATTTGGTTTTACTAGATGACAAATTTGAGACGATTGTCGAAGCAATTCAAGAAGGACGAGTACTGCGAGATAATATTAAGAAAGTTTTAGCGTTTTTATTATCAACTAACGCAGCGGAAGTAGCGATATTTTTTGTCAGCTTAATGCTGGGGATGCCACTGCCGTTATTACCGGCACAAATTTTATGGGTAAATTTGGTGACAGATGGTACGGCAGATATAGCCTTGTCATTGGAACCTAAGGAGCGAGATATTATGAAACGAAAACCACTGGACCCCCAGGCTAAATTGCTGAACGGGGAGATGCTTTACCATATAGTGGTGACCGGAGCGATTGTGACGGCAATGACCATGGGATTATATATTTACTTGTTGCAGGCCGGGCACCAAAACCTAACCTATGTCAGGACAATGACGTTTACCCTTATTTCTTTTATCTCTCTATTGTCTGTGTGGAGTTTTCGGTCGCTGAAAGAGTCGATAAGGAGGAGGGGGTTGTGGGGAAACAAGTGGGTGATAGTTTCCTTGTTAGCATCAGCTGGTTTGCATTTGCTGGCCATCTACGTCCCCAGAATGCAAGAGATATTCAATACAGTGGCCTTAACCTTTCGCGATTGGTATTTGATTGTCACGCTGTCTTTAATAGCCGTAGTGCTAATTGATCTAAGAAAAATTATACGAGATATAGTTAGCTGGTGGCGGCCAATGGATAGCGCGGCTATCAGAAGCGATGATTTGAATGAGGCGGGGATCAAGAAATGGGAAGAAGGACTAGTGGTGGAATGAGTTTTTTCGGCTTTAAGACACGCCTGAAAAGCCAGCCAAGCAATGCCGGCAAATTAGGCGAGGAGAGGGCAAAAGATTACCTGCAAAACAAGGGGATGAAGCTGGTCGCGCGGAACTTCGGATGCCGATGGGGTGAGCTGGATTTGATTATGAGAGACGATGAGACGTTGGTGATTGTGGAGGTGCGAGTGAGATCGTCGGCAGAGTACGGGTTGGCGCACGAGACAGTTAATCATAAAAAACAACTAAAGATAATAAAAGCGACAAAGTTTTATATTCAGCAGGAAAATTGGTGGGGTGATGTACGATTTGATGTGGTGGCGGTCGTGCCAACAGGGGAAGACAAATTTAGTATTGAGCACATTAAGGATGCATTTAGTGCATGAGCTTCGCCAGGCTTCAAAAATTGATATCCGAGACCTCAAACCGCGCTAGTCAGGCGCAGTGTTATGGCGTCTTTGCTGAGCTGTTCAGGTAAATGGTTCGTTGGATTGGTTATGATATTACAAAACATTTTTGGATATTTGGCTTGACAAAACAGGTATTATTTTTGTAAGATAATGGCATCAGATACCGCGGCGAGACTCGCGGTTTTTTAACGAGTAATAAAATTTAATAACAATTAAATAAGAAAAGTTATGAGCGATGAACAAACAGTAAGCTTTGGCTCGGCAATCGATCAATTGGTGTCAGAAAAGGGAATCAGCCGAGAAAAAGTATTAGAGACAATTGAGGCAGCCTTAGCAGCGGCTTACCGAAAAGACTATGGTGAAAAAGGCCAGGATATTAGGGCTGAGTTTAATGAGGTGGATGGCTCGGCTCACGTGTACAAAGTAATGACGGTGGTCGAAGAAGATGGAGTAGAGAATCCTGTGGCACAAATTACTCTGACTGAAGCCACGAAACAAGATAAAGAAGCGGAAGTGGGCAAGGAATACGTGGAAGATGTGACACCGGAAGACCCACATTACGGGCGAGTAGCAGCGCAAACAGCCAAGCAAGTTATTATTCAAAGAATTCGCGAGGCTGAACGGGAAGCGACCTTTGAGGAGTTTAAAGATAAAGAAGGAGAGATTATCTCCGGCATTGTTCAGCGAGTGGAGGGCGACACAGTATATGTTGATATTGGAAGAACCACTGGAGTCCTGCCATCAAGCGAACAAGTAAGAGGCGAGCGTTATCGCCCCAACCAACGCATTAGAGTTTTTGTCGTGCGAGTAGACGTGGCCAGCCGCGAACCGGAAATCGTTTTATCACGCAGCCATCCTGGCATGCTACGACGCTTGTTTGAGCTGGAAGTTCCAGAAATATTTGCCGGAAGCGTGGACATTAAAGCGATTGCCCGCGAAGCATCAGAACGGTCAAAAGTGGCTGTTTGGGCGAAGGAAGAAGGTATTGATCCGGTGGGAGCTTGTATCGGTCAGCGTGGCACGCGCATCCAAACGATCATCGCCGAACTGTCAGGAGAAAAGATAGATATTATCCAGTGGGATGAAGACGCGGCACGCTATATTGCCAATGCTTTGTCGCCAGCTCGCGTGGTAGCAGTTGATGTGTACGAAAAAGAAAAACGAGCAGTAGCGCACGTGGAGGAACATCAGTTGAGCTTAGCGATTGGCAAGCGGGGTCAGAATGTCCGCTTGGCTGCCAAGCTCACTGGCTGGAGAATAGATATTGTGAAAGCCGGGGAGGAAGAACCGGTAGAGCTGGAAGCGATCACAGAGAATGATGCCCCAAGCAATAATAAGGGAGAGGACGCAGAAAATAAGGAAGATAAGGAAGAGGTAGTCGCAGATGATAACAATGCGGAAAAAGTTGTGGTTGATAAGGAGCCAGCCGTCAGTGATGGTACAGAAACTGCGGCAACAGATACGGCAGAAATTTCTACGGAAAACGAGGAAGATATTGCCGGGGGAACAGGGACTAAGGAGTCAGTGTCCGAAGAAAAGAATAATCAAGAGTAAATTATTCAATTGGTGAACTGGCGGCATAGAGCGTAGAGGTTGAAGGCTCGCGCCGCAAGTTAGAGAAAATACAACCCTGCCACTATAGCAGGGTTGTTTGGTTTTACAGGAAATATTTTAGGTGTCAGCGAGACAATTAAAACAGACGAGCAGGGAATAGATCTAAAGGGAAATGATGGTATAGAAGACCGGGTTAGACACAAGTTTTGGCTTTTATTGGCGGCGCCGTAAAAAACGATATTAATGGCCAGTATAAAATACGCGATTTTATAATAGTTCCGGTTGGTTTACAATAAAGAAATTATCGTGTATATTAATTCGTTATTTATTCCTTAGTGCATACAGTCACATGGTATATGAATATTGGATCGGCGCGACAGCAGTAGTGGCTCTGGCGTTTGCGGGCTGGCGGGCGTGGGCGATATCGGCTCAAGCGGTGGAAGATGAGGAAGCTCGAAATATCGCACAAGCGATTAGAGAGGGTGCGATGGCTTTTTTAAACAGGGAATACCGGATTTTAGCAGTGGTGGTTGCAGGGGTGGCTTTATTAATGTGGGCAACCAGATTATTCACGGAGCAAGCGATCGCTTCGCCAATCATTATTTCATTTGTGGTTGGGGCAATATTTTCAGTAGTGACTGGTTATATCGGGATGCGCGTGGCCACCTTAGCTAACGTGAGGGCAGCAGAAGCGGCAAAAAAGGGTTTAGCGCAGGGATTGAAAGTGGCATTTGCCTCTGGTTCAGTGATGGGTTTGTCAGTAGTTAGCTTGGGTTTATTGGGTGTGGTAATACTATGGATGGTGTTCAAAGACCCTAACATGGTATATGGTTTTGGTTTTGGAGCATCGGCGGTAGCTTTGTTCGCCCGTGTAGGTGGAGGAATTTATACGAAAGCGGCTGACGTCGGCGCAGATTTAGTAGGTAAAGTGGAACAAGGAATCCCAGAAGATGATGCAAGAAATCCCGCTGTGATTGCGGACAACGTGGGTGATAACGTGGGCGATGTGGCAGGAATGGGAGCAGACTTATTTGAGAGTTATGTAGATACTTTAATCGCCGCCATGGCCCTGGGTTTGATAGCGCTGCCCACACACGGAACTTTCGGAGCGATTTATCCTTTGGGTATCGCAGCGTTGGGGATTATCGCTAGCGTGGTTGGGATTATGTTAGTGCGAACAAACGATGAGCATAAGATACAGCAAGCCTTTACTCGCGGCGTGTTTGTGTCAGCTGGGTTGTTAATTCTGGGTGCCTGGAAGTGGACTGATTATCTGTTCGGAGGAGATCTGTCCTTTTTTTGGGCAGTAGTAACGGGACTAATAGCGGGAGTTTTGATCGGACTGGTAACAGAGTATTATACCAGCCATGAAAGATCACCCGTTCGCTGTGTAGCGGATGCAGCCCAGACTGGTCCGGCGACAAATATAATCAGCGGGCTGGCGCTTGGCATGTTTTCTACCGCCTTACCGATTGTAGTAGTAGTTGCGGCTATTTTAATCTCGTATAAACTGGCTGGTGTTTACGGAATCGCTATCGCTGCGGTGGGGATGCTATCTACTCTAGGTATGACCTTAGCGTCAGATACATATGGTCCAGTGGCCGATAATGCTGCTGGCATTGCGGAGATGGCCGGGATGGGAGTAGAGACACGGGAGCGCGCCGAAGCTTTGGATGCGGTGGGAAATACAACGGCGGCCATCGGCAAAGGTTTTGCGATTGGGTCAGCGGCTTTGACAGCTATCGCTTTAATGGTTAGCTACGTGACAGTGGCCAAGATAGACGTGGTAGATTTACTGCGACCAACGGTGATGTCCGGACTGTTTATTGGCGGTATGCTGCCTTTTTTGTTTTCGGCATTTTCGATGCAAGCAGTGGGCAAGTCGGCGATAAAGATGGTGGAAGAAGTGAGACGTCAATTCAAGGAGATTCCAGGAATTATGACCAGAAAGAATAAGCCGGATTATAAAGCCTGCGTGGATATTTCAACTAAAGCAGCTTTAAGAGAGATGTTGATTCCGGGACTATTGGCGATTATTATACCGGTGGTAATTGGTTTTACACTCGGTGCTGAGGCACTGGGAGGACTGCTGGCAGGCAGCATCGTGACGGGTTTTTTGCTGGCGGTGATGATGGCGAATTCCGGCGGAGCCTGGGACAATGCCAAGAAATATATTGAAGCAGGAAATCTGGGAGGCAAAGGTTCGGCGACACATAAAGCCGCTGTGGTGGGGGATACAGTGGGTGATCCGTTCAAGGACACGAGTGGCCCGGCGCTGAATATCTTGATCAAGTTGATGAGTATAGTTGCTTTAATCATCGCTCCTTTGTTATAGGGAGTCAGCCAATCCAAATAACAAAATCCAAATTTCAAATCAAGTTCAAATGATCAAATGCCAAAAGGCGGGATGGTAAGCTTGTTTTTCGGGTTGGGATTTTATGCGGTTTTGTGATTGAGTTTTTTATGCAACGCAATAGTGCTAATTAATGTGGCTAATCTAAGATATATTCTGGCGGGTCCTGCCGCTCCTGCACCCCCAGACCGTGCTCGCTGACGCTCCGCGCGCTGCTGTCGGGGACCTTCGTCGCGTCACCCGCCGATAATTGATTAGCACTATTCGCATGCAACGTGATTTGATATTTGGATGGATTTAGTTTATGGTTTAACCTTGTATTATTAATAATTTTGTATGGATGTAGAGATTAAACAAGATAAAGAGAAGTCGGAGGTTGAACTCAAGATTAGCGCATCGGCGGATGACTTTGCGCGGTATGTGAAAGATGCGGCCAAGAAATTATCCAAAGAGAAATCAATAAAAGGGTTTAGGCCAGGTAAAGCACCCATCGAGGTGGTGGAAGAGGTGTTTGGTCAGGGAAGATTATTAAACGAGGCTATGGATCGAGCGATACCACGATTTTTTGTCGAGGCTGTGCTTGATAATGGTATAGATGCGATAGCTAGGCCGAAAATTGCGGTGGGTGAAATCGGCCGGGACAAGGGGTTGAAATTTACTGCTACCGCGGCGGTATTGCCGGATGTCACCTTGGGAGACTTCAGTAGGATTGAAGTGGAGAAACATTTCATTGAAGTGACCGATCAGGACGTGGACAAGGAGCTGGAGCGCCTGGCAAAAATGCGCAGCACGTATCTTGATGTAGCCAGACCAGCCATTAAAGGCGACATGGTGATCATAGATTTTAAAATATCGATCGGGGGAGTGGCTTTGGAGGGAGGCCAGGGTAAGGATCAGATGGTGCATTTGGGCGAAGGGCATTTTGTGCCGGACTTTGAGGATAAATTAATCGGCATAGCCGCGGGTGAGGTACGTGAATTTAAGATAAATTTTCCGACAGATTACAAGAAGAATAATTTAGCCGGTAAACAAGCAGATGCTTGGGTACAAGCTAAAGTTGTGCAAAAGAGGGTATTGCCAGAAATTAATGACGCCTTTGCTAAACAACTGGGCAAATTCACGGATATTGGGGATCTTAAGAAACAATTAAAAGATAATTTCCAGCACGAGAAGACGCACCGCGAGGAAGAACGGCGACGCGGCGAGATGACAGAAAAGTTGGTTGAGGGCGCAGCTTTTAGCGTAATTCATGATGTATTGATTGATAAGGAGATAGACCGCCTGTTAGAGGAATTTGAAGAGATGCTGGTCTGGCAGCAAAAAACAATTAAAGATTATTTGCAGGAAAAAGGTCGGACAATCGAACAAGTCCGAGACGAGATGAAACCTAACGCTTTGAAAAGCGTGAAGGTTGGGTTAGCGCTGCGGGCATTTGCCAAACAGGAAGAAATTACTGTGGATGAGAAGGAATTAGAGGAGAAGGCACAAGACTACCTGAAGCGGTTTGGTTCCAGTAAAGAGGCTGCTAAAAAAATTGATCCAGAGGAGCTGCGGGAGCACTTAACTTATATGATGCGCAACCAAAAGGCGATGGAACTGCTGGAAACAAAGGTGATAATCAAAGAAGTGAAGGGCGCGTGAACAGGACGCGTGACTTGCCGAGAAAAACGTAAGCAACCACTCAAAATGCTAAAACTCGACGGTGATTTTCTAAAGGTCTATAAGTTCTGCCCGAAATGCGGCGGAACAATGAAGCCGAAAGAACAACGAGGGGAAGTAATGCCGACATGTACAAACCAGATATGCGGCTTTATTTTTTGGCAAAATTCCAATCCGTGTGTGGTGACCATTATACAAGATGCCCGCGGACTGGTACTGATGACAAAACGGGGGATTGAACCGGATAAGGGGAAATTAGATTTGCCCGGCGGATTTATGAAGCTGGGAGAGCATCCACTTGATGCAGCCCGCCGAGAAACGCGAGAAGAGTTAGGGGTAGAAGTCGAAATTATTGATTTGGTGGGCGTGGAGATGGATAGCTACTTTTACCAAGAAATAAGTGAGGCGACCCTAGTGCTTGGTTTTACAGCAAGGATAGTCAAAGGGAGGCCATATCCAGCGGATCCGCACGAGATTACTAGTGTGGTATGGGTAGATCCTAATAACAGGCAGCATGATCTGGCTTTCACCAACAATGAAAAGTTTTTAAAGCGGTTACGGGATACCTGACTCTGCAGATATTGAACGGACTGGTTGAGATAGCGGTAATAACCTCGCATTGTTGATACTGGGGCGATAATAACGCTAGTTTTCATGGAAAAATTAATCCCGATAGGCCAGGGTGCAATTGGCCTTTGGGCACAAACGCTGATAATGATGCTAGGGGACCGTTCTTTGAGTAAACCCCCACACCCTGGCCTAAAGGCCAGGGCTTTTCAGCGGAGATAATATAAAAACCATTCATCACCGGCCTTAAAGGCCGGCGCTTTCTGGGTGTGGGGGTAAACTCTTAGCGACGAAGGGTGGGATTGTTGTATAGTAAGAGAGGAGAAAAGTTAATTTCATTTGATAAATTCTATTTATATGTCGTATCTAATTCCAACAGTATTGGAGAAGTCTCAGTTCGGAGAGAGAGCTTATGATATTTATTCACGTTTACTAAAAGAGAGGATTATTTTCTTAGGCGGACCAATCGGGGACGATGTGGCTAACGTAATCATCGCCCAAATGATTTTCTTGGAGCATGAGGATCCCAAGAAAGATATTAAATTATACATTAACTCACCGGGAGGTTCAGTGACGTCCGGCATGGCAATTTATGACACCATGCAATTTATTACACCGGATGTCTCCACGATTTGTGTAGGGATGGCAGCCAGCATGGCGGCAACGTTGATGGCCGGAGGGGCAGCTGGCAAGCGGCTGATCCTCCAGAATGCAGAAGTGATGATTCATCAGGTGATGGGAGGAGCAGAGGGGCAAGCCTCAGATATTGAGATAAATGCCAGGCATATATTGAAGATAAAGGAACGTCTAAACAAGATATTGGCTCAACATACTGGTCAGCCGGTAAAAAAGGTGGAAAAAGATTCGGATCGAGATTATTATATGTCTGCAGAGGAAGCTAAAGAGTATGGACTGGTTGATGAAATTATTACCACTATCGCAAACAGCACAGTAAAATCGGAACAGAAAGCAACTAAGTAAGTAAGTAAGAGCGTAGCTAGGTAGCATTAATCAACAAAGAGTTTATACTTGGCGGTATTAATCTGCGCAAGGACAGTATTTTGTTGAAGAGGAAATGCAAGGTCTTTGCTGGGAGCTAAATTTGTTTAGCATGTGTTTATAAGTCTGATGGTCTGAAGGCGGTGAGATTATAACTGACAAGTCTGCGTGATAGTTAAGTGACAAATGACGGTGGTTTATACCAGGAAGAGGAAAGCTGGATATCTTAAAACTAGATTTTCCAGAACGGTGACGATAGCCGTTAGGTGTGACACCAGATCAGGGTTAAGAGGAAGCAGGATTAGTTAAAATTCGTCATAGGAATCAGGCAGTAAACATTATCAGCTCAACTAAATTAGAGCCCTTCTTAAATTACTAATTTATCCACGACTAATTTAAGTCTGGAAGAAGGAGTTAAAACATTATGACGACTATAACAGCTCTGACACTGGCCGTGGCGGCGGCGGGCGTAGGTGCCGGTATTGATTACGTATGGCGTAAGCAGTTTGGCGTTAAATCGGCAAAATCACTGGAGAATAAGTTGGGGCAAAAGCTAGCGGAGGCTAAGAAACAAGTCGCGTATTTACGCGAAAAAGCCGAGAGGGAAGCTAGGGAAATAAAATCGAAAGCAGAGCAGGAGCTAGATAAACGACGAGACCAACTAGTTAATTTAGAGAAAAGAGTAGCCGATCACGAAGGATCGCTGGAAACGAAAATTATGGGACTAGACAAGAGAGAGACGGATTTAAGGAATACACAAGCAAGCCTAGATAAACAAAAACAACAATTAGTGGAATTGAAAGCAAAAGAGGAGCACCAGTTGGCGGAAATATCCGGCCTAACACCGGAACAAGCAGAAGCCAGGGTATTGGAGCTGGCAGAAGAGAGAACTTCTGACGAGATCGTTAGACGAGTGCGTAAATTAGAGAAGGAAGGAGAGAAACGTCTGGAAGATGAGGCCCGTAATATTCTAGCTAATATTATCCAGCGATACGCTGCATCACATGTCTCTGAGACAACCACTACGCATGTCCACGTGGAAGATGAAAGTATGATTGGACGAGTGATAGGTAAAGAGGGTAGGAATATTCAGCATTTAGAGCGTTTAACTGGCTGCGAAGTGGTAATTGATGAAACACCTAATTCGATTATGGTGTCCGGTTTTTCACCAGTGCGGCGCCAAGTGGCGAAAACTGCCCTGGAGAAATTATTAAGTGACGGGCGCATACATCCAGGACGCATTGAAGAGGTAGTCGAAGAAGCCAAGAAGAAAATCAATGAGGACATCAAGGAGGCAGGAGAAGCTGTGGTGTACGACTTGGGTATCATGGATTTACCGGAACAATTGGTGCAACTGATTGGTCGCTTAAAATATCGCACGAGTTATCGACAAAATATCTTGAAGCACAGTTGGGAAGCAGCGCATATTGCGACAATGTTGGCAGAAGAGCTGGGTGCAAACGTGAACGTGGCTAAAAGAGCCACTTTGTTACACGATATCGGCAAAGCAATTGACCATGAGGTAGAAGGAAACCACGTAGAAATTGGCGAGAAAATAATGAAAAAGTTCGGCATTCCTGACGAAATCATTAAGGCGGCCTCAGCACATCATGAGGACTATCCCTTCGAGACAGTGGAAGCAGTAATTGTTCAGGTGGCTGATGCTATTTCGGCAGCACGACCTGGCGCCAGACGGGACACGGCGGAAAAGTATATTAAACGCATGGAAGACCTGGAGAATATCGCTGGCAGCTTTGAGGGGGTAGAGAAGGCCTATGCGATCTATGCAGGACGAGAAGTACGAGTCTTTGTTAAACCAACCGATATTGATGATTTACAAGCGATTAAACTCGCTCAGGGTATTGCCAAGAGGATTGAGCAAGAATTGACTTATCCTGGTGATGTGAAAGTGAACGTGATAAGAGAGATGCGAACAAGCGCCATGGCTCGATAGAGACTGCAGTGGGCTGTTAACACCCGGTATACAAGGTTTGTTTAAGCGGTATCATAAGAGAGAGAAAACTATTGCTGAATTATGAAATATCAAAGAGTGGGACTACACGTGTCGGCGTCCGGGGGCGTAATAAATGCGCCGGATCGGGCGAAAGAGATCGGGGCAGAGTGTTTTCAGTTCTTTTCACGCAGCCCGCGCGGCGGGTTAGCGCCGATGATTAGTGAAGAGGACGCAAAGCTTTTTATACAGCGGTGCCAGCAATATGAAATGGAATGTTATATTCATACCCCTTACTACATAAATTTTGCCGCACCCAAGAAGGAACTAGCTGAAAACACAATCAGGGTGGTACGTGAGGAGATGGAGAGGGCGAGTTTGCTGGGAGTTAAGTATGTAGTAACGCATTTAGGCAGTGCGAGGGATTGGCCAGGAGCAGAAAAGGGTAAGACACCAGGCGGAGCGTTGAAACGAACGATAAAAGGACTACGGGCCGTGCTGCATGGTAACCCAAAGTTTACCGCGCGTTTGCTGCTGGAGATCTCGGCGGGCACAGGGTCGGTCATTGGCAATTCTTTTGAAGAGTTAGCGTACATCATAAAAGGCCTCGGAAAGAAAAATATGCAGGTCTGCCTTGATACCTGCCATATGTTCTCGGCCGGCTATGACATAAGGACGAAAGAGGCATTAGACGAAACAATGAAGCAGTTTCGGGAACTGCTAGGTTTGGAGCGGCTAAAGCTAGTCCATGTTAATGACTCTAAAACAGGTTTAGGTGAACTAAAGGATCGCCACGAGCATATCGGGGCGGGTAAGATAGGGGAGGAGGGCTTCAGGACATTACTGGCACATCCTGATTTTCAGAACGTGAATTTTATACTGGAGACAAAACACGATGATTTAATTAAGCAGGACATGGAGAGACTGAAGGAGTGGAGAGGAGTTAAATGATCAAGCCCGAAGTTCAAATGTCAAAATCCAAATGTCAAATCCCGCCCTCAGGCGAGGCTCGCCCTGAAGGGCGGCAAATCCAAAACCCAAATGACCAATGGCCGATATTTTTGCATTTAGTCATTTGACATTGATTTGATATTTGTACTTTGGAATTGGGATTTAATAGTTTATGTCCAAACAGCAGCAACTGGATGATCTGAATAAAGAATGGTCTGCTAAAGCCTTGCCTTTGCAGGCAGGTGCTACACAGGCGGTTCCGGGAGAAGGTAATCCTGACGCGGATATTTTATTTGTGGGTGAAGGTCCAGGAAAGGACGAAGATGAGCAAGGCCGGCCGTTTGTAGGAGCGGCAGGCAAGTTCTTGACGAATTTGATTGGCAGCATAGGGCTCAAGAGGGAAGAGGTATTTATTGCGAATATGGTCAAACATAGGCCTCCTGGTAATCGCGACCCTTTGCCAGAGGAGTTGGCAGCTTATGCACCGTGGCTGGATAGACAAGTAGCGATTATACAGCCAAAACTGATCGTGACATTAGGCAGGTATTCGATGGCTCATTTTTTAGGTGAAACTTTATCTATATCCAAGATTCATGGGCAGGCAAAGAGAAACAAGAAGGGCCAAGTCGTAATTCCCATGTATCATCCGGCAGCCGCGCTTTACCGAGGCAATTTAAGACCGGTACTGCTGGCTGATTTCCAGAAAATCCTTAAAGTATTAGCCCTAATCACCCAAGGCAGTCCGGTCAATGAAGAGGAAGACCAAAAAGAAGCTGTCTCTCACCAAAAACAAGCCGCGCTGTTTTAAGGCTCAACCCTCGCTTGTTCTCTAATAGGAACAAAAGTGATACAATGGAAATGTATTTTCTTTTTTCCATGACAAAACCGGGACCAAAACCTAGTAGAACCTCTAATCCAAGCTGGACGCCGGAGTTGGCTTACGCATGTGGATTAATTGCGACTGACGGCTCCCTTTCTAAAGATGGTAGGCATATAAATCTGACATCTAAAGACGTGGAGCAACTCGAGACTTTTAAGAGGTGCATAGGAATTAACAATAAAATTGCATGGAAATCTAGTGGGTCATATAGAAACAGTTGTACATATGTGCAATTTGGCGATGTTGTTTTGTATAAATGGCTCATTTCTATTGGTATTACGCCAAAAAAGACTTTCACTATTGGTGTTGTAAATATTCCTGACAATTACTTTGCTGACTATTTAAGAGGTGAATTTGATGGTGATGGATCCACTCATGCTTATTGGGATACCAGATGGCACAGCAGTGTATCGCTATACTTGACTTTTGTGTGTGCTAGCAAAAAACACTTGAGATGGTTAAGAGGTGGAATAAAAAGAATGTTTAAAGCCGATGGCCTGATACGATGTTATACAAATCATGTTCCCTATTTATTGTTTGCCAAAACAGAAGCAAGAAAGGTTTTTGAGGCGATGTATTATTCTGATGCTATCCCTTTTCTGAAGCGTAAAAAAGACAAATTTGATCGGCAATGGAGTTCTTTGGAGCAGTCACGGATTGGTAAAAGACCCGCAGGTTTTAAGGGGGGTGGTTCAATAATGCGTATAGCTTGAAAAGAATCTAATGTACCTGTACTGTCTTAAATGCGCGGACGTGGAGAAACCGGCAGACTCGCAGCCTTGAGGGGGCTGTGGCCGCAAGGCCGTGTGGGTTCAAATCCCACCGTCCGCACTTAGATTCGGCTCATAGCCTCGCTCAGTGTAAACACAGTTTAAAACTAGGTTCGCCCCGAACTACGTAGAGTTTGGGGCGCCCAGTACCATACGTGGTACTGGGCAAGTCATCTCGTCCGCACTAAATTGGACTTCCCTATTTTTTGGAAGCTAAAGCAATGCAGCTACGCCACTATTTATCGGGAAGGCTTAGCGCTATTATTTGATACATTTATTGTCAGAAATTGACAAATGTGTAATTCGTGTGCTATAGTAGCGGCAGTATGGTCAATGATCTTGAACTTGAATTGCAGAAAATCGGGCTTGATGAGCGCGAGGCTAAGGTTTATTTAGCGGCGTTGGAGCTAGGGCCCAGCCCGGTGCAGAAAATTGCCCAGCGGGCGGGTATACCTCGTGCCACCAGTTATCTAGTACTGGATGATCTGCGGGATAAAGGGTTCATCACTACGTATGACGAGGGTAAAAAAACATACTTTGTTGCTGAATCACCAGAACGACTGACAAATTTGGTAGATGAACGGGAAGCAGATATTAAAAGGCAAAAAGAAGTGATAAACAAACTTGTTCCGGAGCTAATTTCCCGGGGACAGTTTGAGCGGGGGCAGCGCCCGGTTGTGAGATATTATGAAGGGGCACAAGCTATTGGCGGCTTTGTGAGAGATTTACTGACAGGTCGTGGTGGTGAAGTTCTTAATATTTTACATTTAGATCGTGCAATAAAGACATTAGAGCAGACCGGATTTCCAATAGAGAAAGTCCGCGAACGCCGAGCTAAGAATCGCATCAAGAGCCGTGTTATCTACACAGCTAATAATGGTCCGGTTAAGGGTTATTCAGCGAAGTTACGACAGGCTAAGTTTATCCCTGTGGATCAATATCCCCTTGAGGCTGATATTAGTGTACGTGGAGATCGAGTATTCTTTATTCCTTACTCAATACCTTTGAGGGGTGTGGCAATAGAGGATAAAGCAGTTGCTAATGCCCTTAAAATGGTTTTTGAGTTGCTTTGGGATAAACTAGGGTAAAATTTGTCAAAGAAGTTGACATTTATTGATATTTGGGATACACTGTTATTACCTATTATTGTAAGGTACGTTCTTCAGCGCATGGCCTAGTGAGAAAGGAGGATAAAATGGGCGGAGGCTAAATTACCAGGGTGTCGAACGGTAGTGGTAACAAAGTTCTTTTGGTTCGCTAACCGTTCGACACGACGCAACAGCCCGGGACTAGACATTACACATTGTGAAGTCTGGTCACCGGGCTTTTTTATTTATTATATATAACAGATTATGTATGTATTATATTAGCTGATTTAAGCGGATATTATAGCAATGGTGAAAATATAGTGTCATAAATCTTGACATAATTTTACCGTTCTGCTAAGGTGCCCGTTACACAGAAATTTCAGAGGCAGACAGTTATCGGACAGCACCTTTCAGAAAACAACGTACATAACCTTTAACGCGGAGCCCTGGTCACATGAACTGGGTTCAGAGCCTTGGTAGCTCATTTGCCCAAAGTGGCCGGTATCAAAAGCGCTCCATCATCGTTTTAGGTTTCGTTTTGTTTTCTCAAAGGTGCTTGTTCCAGGAAATTAAAACTGGCGAGTACTTTGACAATTAAATAATTTCCCCTTTAGCTCCGAGCGTAACAGATCAAGAATGGAGTAGCTTCTGGGGGCTGAAGTGGAAATTATGCGTCAACACAGACACAAAGGGGGTAAACCATGATCGTAAGAAATCCGGTAACGGGTACCCGGGGTTCCGATTTTGTGGATGCCCTGCCCAATGATTGGGACGAGGCATGGAAGTGGGCGGAACAGCGTGCGGGGAGCAGGGGAACGGGTGATGGCTTTGTCTCTCCTGACCTTCTGCGACGCGCGTACGTGTTCCTTTTTCAGGCGTTCGCCAGTGACTGTGGCGCCATGAAAGAGATCCAAACTCTCACGGTCACCCAGGTTGTCGAGTGGTACCTGGATTTCTAGCAAACCACTCTCGGGATTGCACGGAGGCATGGCTTGACCCAACGAGCCCCCTTACCCTAGTACCAGAGCAAAGTTTGGTGCGGGACTTCGCAATCCCTTTCCCTCTTTCGCGGTCAGCGTCAACTGACGTTTGGTCGTGAATGAGGGGAAACTCTAAGGGGGGAGAAATAAGAAATACTGTTAAGGAGCTGAAAGCCGGTGCCATCTGTGCCTCCTGAAAACCGGCAATGCTTATTTCTCTTTATCACTCGTCCGTCACTTTTTTAGAAGGAACAGAAGGATGATGAATGAACAAGAAGTGCGTCGGTTGCGGTTTGAAATGTCTACTAAACTCTCTTTGTTGGCTGACGAGAGTGGGGACAAGAGGTTGTCCCTGGCGTCGGTTTTGCTCGACCCGCTGGCCACTGATGAGGAAGTGGGTGCCGAGTTTGCCGCTGCCAACATGACTGTCTGGCTGGAGAGGGTTCTGGCCGTGGCCGAGCGGATCGAGGCTGACGCGAAGGCTGCGGAGGAGGCAATTCATTTCGACCGTCAGACTGATTGGGAGACGGACATCTCGGATGCCGAGCAAGGATGCTCTCCGGAACCTCCTTTTTGAACTCTCGTTAATCAAGCAGGTTGGCAGGAACACCGCGCTTAGTTCACAAGAACTATGCCTGCCGTAAAACACAAGCGGATTGTACTCTTGACCGTGAGAGGCATTGAGAGGAATCGTGGTTTGCGATTCTCTCTGTGAGCGGTATGGGAGAAAAACACCATGGCGAAAGTTTACTTTGGTTTTGCATTAGCTGATTCTATGTTCAATGGTGACTGCACGATTGTGCGCCGTCAGTTGACAGCAGAGGAGGCTAAGGTGCGTGTTGATCAGGGAGTAGTGCCCAGTCTGAATCCGAGTCACAAGGCGACGATTGAAGCGATGCGGACTCGGTTTGGGATTGACGTGGCGATCCCCGAAAAACCGCCGCAAGTTTCTCTCTCCGCTGGCGACTCCATTATAGTGATGGGTGTCCGTGGTTTGGCGCGGTTGACTGACCGTCATGAATACACCGCGGAGGAAATAGCGTCAGTGAACTTCGCTTTCGCGGAGTACGCCGTTAGCTAGTTGTTCTTTCCAGCTTCAGCTGGTTTTCCCTAAAATCCTCGGGATAAAAAACCAGGTATCCCCAAAGTCAACTGATTTTGGGGCTTTTCTTTCAGAATCTTACGTAATATATATCGGTAGGATTCTGGAATCAAAAGTTAGCAAGTTAGGTGCACTGTTCTTTTTTAAGGGAGGCCTTGAAGGCCATGAACAAGAGAAACTATTGGCTGGAGAAAGTTCCAGTGTGGGCGTCACAAATCGGTCTTCTTTTTAATGAAGCTGAGACGGTGGGGCTGGAGCATAAACGGGCGCAAAAGTGTCTGTTTGCGGTCGCATGGCGTATGGGACTGTTGCGCTTTTTGCGGACGACGCGGGAGAAGGAGATAAACGGACTTCTGGTTGACCAGACAGAACCTCGCTATTGGTGGGGTTCGTGGGAAGCCTGGGAGGCGGGCAAGCGCGGCTGGTTGTCAGCGGCTTTGGCTTGTCCTTTAGATTTTTCCAATTTCGTCAAACTGTGTTTGGCGGAGGAGGAAATTGTACGGGCGGCCACCGAGAATCCAGAGATCACGCCAGATACTCCTCCTATGACATCAGAGGAAGAAGCTGACTTTCTGGAAACTATTGTAGCCAGCGTTGAGAGTCGGCCTCTGGACATAACTGGAGACTACGCCGGTGTTAACACGCTGCGCCATCGCCTGGAGGAAATTTCTACTTTGTGGTTGCAGCAACGCACGCGCCTTACCCGTCGTGAAAAACGGCTGGCAGAGCAGTGGGTGGAACTCACTGGTTGGCCACCGACTGGTGTGTGGTCACCTGCCTGGCAGTGGGCGCCATTTTTGCTGGCGAACTTCACCAGGAAGTGGCACCACGCCAGGGTTGAGTGAGATAGCTTTCGCAGCTTGTTATTTGAGGACTCTTACTCTAGTGGGGGTCCTTTTTTCCTTTTTTATTATTGGTCGTTATCCCTAGAGATAAACCTTTGTTCTAATTCCGCTTTGTGTGCAGCGGGGATATTTTTAAAAGCTTCAACTTGGGCTTTCTCGAAGATAGCACAGAGCTTCATTAGGTCGCTGTCTGAACCGGCGGAACCTTTTGGTTGTCTCAATCTATCAAACTCATCCGATGCACGTGGCAGTTTAATTCCATTCTCACGCGCAAAATCATTAATGATTATGTAGCTCTTGATGGCATGACTAAGCTCCTCAACATTTTGTAGCGTATAATCAACTTTTTCGCGTTGATAATCATCCATTCCTCCAAGATTCATAGGTTTGTCAACTTTTTCTTCGGAGCTGGGACGAAAACTTGATGGTTCGTGTTCGATCATAGTTATTTAGTAAAATAGTAGCACGTACATTAGACCCTCGGTAAGTGGTTTTGTTCACAGGTAGTTTTGTGTCAGGTTTATTGTAACGGTGAGCTATCTTTTTGATGGCGCTCTCTCAGCTGTGTCGCAATATTAGTTGCGGTGAATTAGATACTTATTCTGATATTTATAGGCGGATAATTTATATGATATGCTTTCATATATGGGATCAGAATCGAACATGGAGAGCAATTTTGGTGATGTTAAGGGTGAACAAGGTCAAGAAAATGTTCCTGCTGAGGTGGTGGCGGAAGGATTAGACGAGGACATACAACCAGTTAATGAGGACGTAATGCAGCGGCGGCAAGTGGAAATAACAAGTGATATGAAAAGTGCAGAGATCGTGGAACGTTATAATGTGTCGAGAGCGACTGCTTGGCGTGCTTTGAAGCGGGCTGAAAAGGACCCAGAGGGACGGAGCTATAGATGTCACATTATGAAATGCCACTCTTAAATAAACGGGTGGCGGCGCGGGGGACCCCCACCGAGCGCCTGCAGGCTGCCCGCCTGGCAGGCCCGCATCACGAGGAGTTGACTGAAGACGCCGATTTTGGTGCTCGACTGGCAATAAAGAGTATGAAGAGGGTTTCGGGTTCGGTGGAGGCCTTCCTCTCTCCGCTTTCTTTTGATGACCTGAAGCAAGAAGCATATATTAGATTATGGCAATTATCAGGCAGGGTGGAGGATAGAGATAATTCAAAATGGAGGCGTGGAGTGGCACTTAGAGCCGCGTCAGATTTTATTCGGACCAATGTTGTTCGCCATCAGAGCCGACGTTCAAAAGCAAACCCAGAAACTATAAGGGAGTCATTTGAAGAAGAATAGTAAAAATGAGTTGGAGAAGTTGAATACCAAGTGTTGAATTCCTTAAATCTACCAATCATATCTTGTCATTACGCTCCGATTTTCGTAACACAACATACCACCCCGGATGATATGGGCCATGCGAGTCGTCCATGACGGCGGCGATATTGAGACTGGAATAAATCCGAAATTCTTTTACTTGCCCATAGTGCAGAGCAGAAAGGCCATCGTAAGCATTAGGGTCTTCGGTGTAATAACCCGCTACCTGATTCAAGAAAAGTAATGTGCAAGATCCGGATTTGTCGGTAATGTCTGCCACAGAACGGAATATATAACCCTCCTCCGTTAATTGCCGGTAAATTTCTGTGGCTGTTTTTCTGGGTTACCAAAAGTATGGGCAATGATATGGGTGAGATCCAGATTGTTTTTTATAGGAACTTTGGAAAGTCCTGCACAGCGTCTCCGGTAATTCTCCGCGTCCAGCCCACCGTCGGATAATGGCAGATCAGGCTCATTTGTTCAGTTTCCGCTCGAAAAAGGTTCGCGCAAAGTGTATGATTACAGCACCAGTAGTAACCAATAATCAGTAACTTGTAATCAGTTTGATGTTGGGTGGGCGGTATAGGATTTGAACCTATGGCCTACTGAATGTAAGTCAGTTGCTCTACCACTGAGCTAACCGCCCTATTAATAGATGTATACAGTGTTTTTCTATTAACGCAAAGGGGTAATAGTCCGAGCTTCTTTAGTTTGAAAAGACTAGGGACAAAGGCATCACCTGACTCTTGTTATTGGGACGCTGCTTCGGCTGCGGGTCATAAGTGGGTAATAAACGAACAAATATGATACAATAGATGTATGCACCGGTTAGTCAATATTATTGATACAAAGTGGAGACCAGAACTGGCATATGCGATTGGCTTGATCGCGTCCGATGGCAACCTACGTAAGGATAATAAAGGAATTTGCTTTGTTTCAAAGGACAGGGAGCTTATAGATAGGTTTCGTGAATCTATTTCGCTGAAAAAGGAACCTTATAGGAGTGGTCGCGGTGGTACAAAAAAGAAAAATTATTGGACGGTTCAATTTAAGAGTAGAAATTTTCATGATTTTCTTGTGAGTGTTGGCGTTACTCCTAAGAAATCAAAGACAATTAAGGCGGTTCAGGTACCAAACTCCTATTTTGCTGATTTTCTTCGTGGGCTTTACGACGGAGACGGTACTTTTTGGACTACTTGGGATAAGCGATGGCCTCAGAGCTTTGTTTATTATCTTGGTTTTAGTACAGCGAGCCCATATTTTGTTAGATGGCTTAAAAAGAGAATCGCAGATCAGTTTAAAGTAAAGGGTTATATTCATAATGGTGATGGAGTTTTTACAATCCGTTATGTCAAAGGGGATTCGCGCAAATTATTTAAGGCAATGTATTATCGAAAAGGGTTATTATATCTATCCAGAAAATATCTAAAAATCAAAGAGGCGATTGATTATGATGAGCGGCTTAAAGATATTAGGATTCAGCAGAGGTCAGGTACTATAGTAGCAAGTTAATGGTTAAACAGAATCCTGGTGTCTGGTGGTTGAAACAAATTGTTTTTTTAGATATGGTCTAAGAACGATGTTGTTGATAAGCCGCGGTAGCTCAGTGGTAGAGCACTTCGCTGAAGACGAAGGTGTCGTCAGTTCAATTCTGACCCGCGGCACATAGAAACGAAAAGTGTAAAGCAAAAAATGAAAAACATTGCTTGCAGGCGATTTGTTTACAAGCTATTGATGCGTTGGCAATAATTAGGTACAAATAATAACACTTGCGGGTATCGTATAATGGCTTTTACACTACCTTGCCAAGGTAGAGATACGGGTTCGACTCCCGTTACCCGCTCAAAAAATCCAGAGATTTTTTGAGCGAGGCTCGTCCCAGCTTTGCTGGGCGGCCCGCTCACTTCTTCGCTCTTCGCTTTCGCAGGAGCTACGAACGGTAAGCCCTTACAAGATTACATATTGTCCGGTCATGTAAAAGCGAAGAAGGACAACCGAACCTATGTCGGTTATTCAGATAATGTTGAAAGGCGCATGGTAGAGCTCACTTGTGGATGTTAGCGGGATACTAAACATCAAAGTCCTATAAAAATACTATTCACTGAATGATTCGCTGCATATGCTGAAGCTAAGAAAAGAGAAAGTTGATGGAGGAGCGGAGGAGAAGGAAGAAAGCTAAAACATTATTTACCTATCCAATATATAGCGAAAAAGACGTCGCGATAGTCTGTGTGGCCTAGGCAGAAGTGGTTAAAAAGAAAGTAGCAAGAGAAGGGTTTTACGGCCTTCGTTTTATTCGTTCCCAAAAATTATCGTCTGGTGGCCTAGGGGGAGGAGTTGTGTTGTTGGGAATGAGCCGGGGACAGATACCAATCTTTTGACAGTCGTTCCAGTCGGCTATTGGCTCGCCCATAACGGCAGCTCGGTCAGGGAATGCTCTCTGACAGTCATTAGCACAATCATCAGTTTTGGTATAGTCATAGGCATCAGAGGAGTTCTTTGTGTCGTCGCTATAACTTGGAAGAGTGCGCGAGCAAATTGTTACGTGGCTTCGGGCGTAGCCTATTGTTACAAAATCTGGAGTGACGCATTCGCATGTTGTATTGCATTGCCATTTAGGGACAGTATAGGTTCGAGGAACATTGGCAGACAGTCTCACATTGTATTGTTGGGATATTACCAATATGGCCAAGACAAGACTGAGGATTAACAACAAGGATAAGAGTATAAAAAGTCTGTTCATGGAAAAGGAAATTAATGTTATTAATTAGTTTTAGTATAATTCATTCATCTCATCTAAGGAAAAGTATTGTGAAGAAATCGATATGCTTGATTTGATTAGCCAAATAATGATAACGGCCACAGGTGTGACCGCTATTTTTTTGGTGGCACGGAAAAATAAGTGGGGGTTTGTGATTGGATTAGCAAGTGCTCCCTTTTGGTTTATTACGTCTTATTTGAATGACCAGTGGGGTATTTTTGTTCTGAATATTGCTTATACGCTGAATTAGATATATGGAATTTATGTCTGGTTCTGGCGGGACCGTAAGAAAGGGGAGCTTGCAGTAAACCCCTAGTAAACCCCCACACCCTGGCCTAAAGGCTAGGGCTTTTCAGCAGAGCTAATACAAAAACCATTCATCACCGGCCTTAAAGGCCGGCGCTTTCTGGGTGTGGGGGTAAAGCGCTGGGGGCTTTTTTTATTCGGAGAATGCCCCTAAGCTAACTTGATGTCTAAAGACATGGGACAAATCGTTGATTTTCTGTTCGAGGTAGGGATATTGGCGGAAACACCGCGCAGTGGTTTTTATTTCCTGGGAAGCGGGAAGCAGTCGGTGGCAGAGCATGTTTGCCGTGATGTCTTCATCGGCTACGCGCTGGCACAGATGGAAAAGGGAGTAAATGTGGAGAAGGTTTTAAAAATGTGTCTCTTCCATGATTTGGCAGAAGCGCGGACGAGTGACTTGAATTATGTACACCAAAAGTATGCTAAGGCGAACGAAAGGAAGGCAGTAGGGGACGTAGCCAAGACACTCCCATTTGGCCAGGATATTTTGGAGATACTCAGGGAATATAAGCTGCGCAGAACCAGGGAAGCTAAGCTGGCCAAGGACGCGGATAATCTAGAATGGATACTGTCCTTAAAAGAACAGGCAGATACAGGGAACGCCAGAGCAAAAACCTGGATTCCATCGGCAGTAAAACGATTAAAGACAAAAACAGCCAAGCGGTTGGCTGGGCGTATTTTAAAAACAGGTTCTGACCATTGGTGGTTTGCGGATAAAGAGGATGAGTGGTGGGTAAGCCGAAAGAAAAAAGCCAAGCAAGCGGTTGATAAATATGCTAGTACCGCATTCTTTTAATTAACCACACCTAACTCCCGATACAGCTCTGGAAACTTTTCCTGGGCTTTTTTCGTGGTGAACGTCCAGGTAATCTTACGCCGGTGCTGGTTGCGCCAGGCGGTGATGGCGGCGACCGTGTTTTTCAAAACAGCCTCATCTGCCAGTCTCGTTTTCAGCCCCTGGGTCTTAAGGCAGCTGATTTCACACTCTGCCATGTTCAGCCAAGAAGCATGCGTTGGCGTGTGATGGAGTGTCACACGGGCGAAGAAGGCAGCTGTTTTCTGGTCGCCCCATACTTTCGTGAGACTGCCACGCAGATGGGTATTGAGGTTGTCCAGAACCAGGTGGATATGGGCAGCGGTCCGGTGTTCCTCCATGCAGTAGTGCCAGAGAAAGTTGGCCGTGTCGGCGGCTGTTCGGCGCTCAGTGACCGCGACTGTTCGTTCACCGACCAAAGGATTAACGGCCACAAACAGATTACGCGTGCCGTTTCGTTTGTACTCGTAGTCGAGCCGGCGCACGGTGCCCGGCGCGCAAGGCTGGCCGCCCCGGGGCGTGCCGAGCAGCTGCTTGGATACTTCGTCAAAGCAATGCAGCTCGTGGCCAGCAGGAAGCGGTTCAGTGTAGAGCGCCAGGATGTCGTCCATCCGTTCCCGGAAGAGCGGCGTGAGCTTGGGGACGCACCACATTTTTTTCCCGCCAGGGCTTGAGTTCGTTCTGGATGAGCACTGCCCGGATCGGATTGAGAGACATGATCGATGTTTTGTACGTGGCATTGACTGCCTCGCGCAACGCCCGCAGCGGCCAGTGGTCGGCTCCGTCGGGAGCGTTCGTGCAGGCCGTGGCGACAATGAAGGCTTCAGCCTCCGGCGTCAGTTTACTCGGCTGCCCACTCCGAGGCAGGTCCTGAAGGGCTGCTTGTATTGTTGCTCGCTGGCGGTACCGCTTACGCACGTCTCGTACTGTCCAGCTGGAGATTTCTAGCCGCCGGGCAATATCGTTATCCCGCAGCTTCTGGTGTGACAGCAACAGAATACGAGCCCGGATAATGACGCGGGCATGGTGGGTACCTGTCTTCGTGATCGAGGTGAGATACCGGCGCTCTGGCGCCGACAGCGCCACGATGTACTTCTTCATATGTTTGTGTTTGTGTGAAGGATTAAAAACACTGACGATAGTATATCATCGGTGTTGAGAATTAAAAGAAGGAGGTACTAGTACCGACCCAGGCAGGTCGGACAGGGGTAAGGGCTTGGAGTGACCAAGTGGTGCGCGGGAAAATAAATTGGAGAACTACTGGGCGTTTTGAACGGCTTCCTGACGGACTCGGACTTGTTCTTCGGTAGCATCCAGTTTGTCTTTAAGGTTGCCACTGCGCATTTCGATGAGTTGCTCCTGGTTTTCGCGACGCTTTTCAAGGTTGAGCTGTCTTTGTTCTTGCGCATTCTGCTGCAACTCCTGACGGTTATCCTGTCGCTGTTCTATGTTTTGTTTGATCTGGTCGCGCCGTTCCTGCATGTTTGCTCTTATCTCCTCCTGTCGAGCACCGCGGTTTTGACGAGCAGTTTCCATCATGGCCTTACGAGCAGCCATTAATTCTTCGCGCTGGTCTTTGAGTTCGGCCACACGTTCTTGCCGTACAGGAATCATGGCTTCCCGGCGGGTGCGCCAGGTTTGAAATCGTTCTAATAGCTTATCTCTAAGCTCCTCGCGCCGTTCTAAGTAGTTAGTAGCGCGCGTGGTGAGCTTTTCCATACGCTTTTTGATTAGCTCGGTACATTGTTCATCGCCAATTTCCGCGCAAGCGGCTAACTTGCGGTCCAGCATGTGCAAGTGCTGTTCGTATAGCTGGGCTTTATTCTCTGCTTTTAAAGTAAAGAAACGAATAACGCCATTGCGCATTGTTTCCCAACCATAAGACATGCGGTTCACGGTAGGCAAAACTTCCGCAGCCAAGTCTTGCGTGAGGTCTGAATCAGGCAGTTCTGTATCTGTGACGATATCGCCAGCTGTGCCATACGGAGAAGGGCTGGGGATGAGGCTGGATAGGGGAGGCATTTGACCGGGAGCTTGTGCCCAAACCGACGGGGCGAATATAACGAGCAGTAAACTGACACCAACGAAAGAAAGGTAATGTTTGATCATTCTTTAATTATATCACGAATCGGCTGTGCTGATAATAAGTTATGAGACGCTAAGGCAGCGCGAACAGCACCTTGGGCAGTGGATTCCCACCGGGCTTTTGCTTGTTTGAGCGTAGCGCCAGGACCGATGATGCCAAGGCCGATCGGCAGATTATATTTGAGCTGCAAGCTAACGAGGGCTTGAAGGACGACGTGCCCCATGACTTCACCGTGCGTAGTATAGCCGCGTTCAATGTACCCGAGAACGACTAAGCAGTCCGGCTTGATTTGTTGGATAATTGTTTGAACAGCCAGGGGTATTTCATAACTGCCCGGGACACGGATAGTTTTTAATAAGTTAGCGCGGTAGTTTGTTAACTCTTGTTTGGCCGCCTTGATCATATTATCAGCGATCATCTGATGAAAGTCGGCGGCAATGATAACGACTTTAATTGGCTGATTGGTCATAAGAGGAGAATAGTTGCGCGGCCTTGTGGCTATCTTGTTTTAAGGCTTGGATAAGTTCTAGTGAGGAGGGGAATTTTTTAATTTTTCTAATATAACACAGATTACTTAAACTCAGCTTTTCACCGTAAAGCTTTTGGTAGGGAAAGTCGATCAGATGCACTTCGACGGAAGAGGGCAGATCGGGAAAGGTAGGCCGCGGGCCGACGTGAAGCAGCGCCAGGTATAAACGGGATTGAGGAATGATTAGAGCTAGACAGGCATAGACGCCATCCGGCGGACGAGCGGACGGGCTGGCTAATTGCAGGTTGGCGGTAGGAAAGCCTAGAGCGGTACCACCACCTGCGCCTTTAATTACTTGGCCGATAATTAAGGAATCGTTCGACATATTTGCTTAAGAGGTCTACTTCTATATTAGCTTGGTAATTGGCTGATACTTGCCCGAACAGGGTGTGCTCCAGGGTGTAGGGCATCAGAGAGACAGTAAAGGTGTCTTGGTTAACGTCGACAAGCGTGAGACTGACACCGTCCAGAGCGATGGAGCTTTTAGGAATGAGATAACGCAGCAGGTCGGACGGAAGTTGGCAGGTAAATATTTTATCTTGTTTTATTGTTGAGATAACAGTAATGGTGGCGAGACCATCGATGTGCCCCATGACAAAGTGCCCGTCTATAGATTGAGTAGGGGTGAGCGGCCGCTCTAGATTGACGGGGCTCTTGGGATGAAGTTGACCAAGATTGGTGCGCTGGAGAGTTTCCTGCATCAGACGAAAAGTGATTGTTTGGACGGTGTGCTGCAAGACAGTTAAACAAGCGCCGTTGACCGCCAGGCTATCCCCGGCGTTAACTTTGTCCGCTAAAGGAGTCGCCAGGACGAGGTGTGTGCCACTGGCTGACTCTTGAAGAGATTCAACTAGTCCTTGATGGCGAATGATGCCGGTAAACATGGCTTAAGGATCATCAATTATCCAGCAAGAAGCAAGGGGGGGAGCGCAAGTTGACCGAAGTGTTTATTAACGTTATGTTGGGTCGTTGTTCGTTCTTTGGCCAATTTGAGGAAGTTAGTTCTTTTGGGGAGACACGAGATGGAAAGAGAGCTACCGGGTGTATTTGGTGACTTGAGTGATATTGAGTGGGTAGAAGGCAAACGAATTGAGTTTGCACCGTCTTCGTACCGGCATAGGCAGGTGGTTGTATGCACGCCTAACCGCCCATTCAAAGCGCGTTTTGCCAATGGAGAGTTTTCCTACATCGCCTATTGGGAATTGGTACGTGGCGACGGTAGTTGGAACAAGCAAGGAGTGAATGTCGTACCCGTATTGCCAGGCGAACCGGAACGCTTTCTGATGGTGATTGAACAGCGCGGACCGATGGGTCAGTACGAAGCAGAACTACCGCGTGTGTTAGAGCTGTCGGACGGAAAAACGCTCGATTTGCGGGTATTTGGCCGATTTAGCTCGTTGGAATTTCCGGGTGGTGGGGTCGAAGAGGGAGAGACGGCGATAATAGCTGGCCTCAAGGAACTGGCGCAGGAAACAGGCATTCCTGAGCAGCCAGGTACTTTGTTTCTGAACCCTCACCCAGTTTTTCCTTATGTGTGCGACCTAGCGCATGTAAATTACATCGGGACAGTGTATCTAAGTTCGGGTGAATTTGCTTCGAAGGTACAGAACGATGGGGGTTTGCACATAGTCGCACTGACCGAGAATGAGATTGAGCGGAACATCCGTAATGGCGTATTTTGCTCGATGAATGCTGGGCTGGGAATGTGGTATTGGCATCAGAGCTTAGTGCGCCAAGCTCATGAGTGTCAGCGGATATGGGGAGGAGCACCACCACCAGTTAGTCCAATGCATCTGCTTATCAAGAGAGTTCAGGTACGGATTCCTAGTTGAGGTTCGGGGATGTGTGGTTGGTTTGTTGACGATACTGCTTAAGACTTAGGCGGTTTGTGTTTCGGGGGGTTTGACAGGGCACAAGAAACGTGTCTTGACATATTTTGTGGTTATGTTATCATGCTCTGTTTTGCCTGATAGAGATGATTCTATCAGGCTTTTTTGTTGCCCAACTTCGCCTCCTTTAGGCTTCGCTGGGCAGGCCCTTAAAGCCTGATCCAGCGAATAAGTGAGTTATAGGCAACCCAGGGCTGTTTTAGCAAAATGGGCGTAAAACCCACTTTGTTCCCCAAGGGGATCCCAGCGGGATAAAACGACCACTGTGTTAATCCTTAAATGCTTTTATGGCCTTATTATTGGCAGCGATATGCATTTTAGGAAACAAACACAAAACAAGAAAAACTATAGCAGAAAGAATCAACTTAATAACCTTAATGGTCGCCGTGCTGGCTTATTCGTTAGTACCGCAGGTGGGGCTGGCTTTTGAGGTGGACTATACCCAAGCTCCGGCTAAAAAGTTGGTAGCCCAGGTACAGATCTTACATAGCGAGGATTTTCAAGATGGTGCCGATGTGGTGCGAGAACCGGAATATACACAAAGAATGGCCGGATCGGTGACAGCCAGCTCTATTATTGAAACTAAAGGCGGTGATTGGCGCTCCAGGAAAATGGCTTCAGCAAGTAGCCAGCCGTATACTACGACACGTGTATTGCCGAGCAGTGGCATACCAGTGGTACTGCAGGGTGAGGCTAGCTATTATAGCCGTGCCGGGTGTTTAGGCTGTAATCCGCTGCGTATAATGGCCAACGGACAGCCTTTGAACGATAATGCCTTAACGATGGCTATCGGCGCTGACCGAAAGCACTTAGTAGGCTATAGAGCTAAAGTTACCAATGTTAATTCTGGACAATCAGTAGACGTGCTAATAACTGACACTGGCGGCTTTTACCAAAGCAAATACGGCAATCGTGTAGCCGATTTAACAATTGCTACAAAACAAGCGATTGGTATAAGTGGGGGACTAGGCCAGGTCAAAGTAGAAGTTTACTAAAGACAAGCGACAACTTAATACTCGAGAAGAAAAAGCAACTGAAGGTAAACCCCCACACTGGCCTAAAGGCCAGGGCTTTTCAGCGGAGCTAATATAAAAACCATTCATCACCGGCCTTAAAGGCCGGCGCTTTCTGGGTGTGGGGGTGAACTTCAGCTGGCTTTTTCGTGGTTATATTGTTGAGCACTATAATTGTTCTCTAGTCATTGACTGGAGGTCTGTTTTGTGATAATGTTATAAGTGAGCTTGATTCGCAACAATCAAGCTTTTTATAAAACAACATGTTTAACACTCCTACCCAAACAAAGGGGGGTAGCTGGCTCCAAAGGCTGTGGGCAGTGTCTTGTGACGGAATAGAGTTAATCGTATTGTTTATATTTATCGCAGTTAATCTATTCCCGGCACAAACACTGGCTTTTAACAACGAGGTGGGCTTATCGAATTCAGCTTTAGTGTTTGATCTTGATCCGGCACTGGAGGGCGTGGCGGTAGTAGGAATTGAAGCTTACCCGCAAGCGAAAACATTTGCCCGGGTATTGCAGGAAGAGTCTTTGCAGGTGAGATCTTCACTGACGGCAGGAAGCAGGGTGCATGTTCTAACGACAGCTTATTCCTCAACCACAGACCAGACAGACGGGAATCCGTTTGTGACAGCGAACGGGGAGAGGGTAGGACCAGGAACGATGGCGGCTAACTTTTTGCCAATGGGAACCACGGTGAAGATTGGTGATAATATTTATGTCATTAATGATCGTATGAATGTGCGATACAACAATAAATACGTGGTGGATATATGGAAGCCAAATCGGGCAGAAGCCATACAACACGGCGCTAGGATCATGGAGATGGAAGTAGTGACCTTGCCTTAGCTGACCGTCCGGGGAGCAGGTAGTGAGTCTGGATACAACAATGAAAGTTAATAATATTGACTTATAATACCTTAGTGATTATTATGTTGTTTACCCTTTAGTGGGGCATTTAATTAATAGGAGAGAGGAATAGTTATGGATTTATTAAGATATTTTGAAGTAAAACAAATCACCGGCATAGAACGGCCAATCCTTAAACCGGGTGATATTGTGAAAGTCGAGACAAAGGTGCAAGAAGGTGAAAAGTCACGAGTACAGACTTTTGAGGGGACAATTTTAGGGATTCGCGGCAGTGGTCCTTCGACCAGTTTTACTGTGCGCCGCGAGACTGGCGGGTTTGGAGTGGAAAGGGTTTTCCCGCTGTATAGCCCATTAATTAAGAATATTGAAGTAGTGAAGCGGCAGAAGGTAAGACGGGCAAAATTGTTATATCTCCGACATGTCGGTCGACGCCGTTTTGCCGAGGACGTAAAATCAATGCAGCGCTTGATTAAAGAAGAGGGCGAAAAGAAGCGATTAGCTGAAGAAAAGATTAAGAGAGAAGCTGAAGCGCAGGCAAAGGAAGAAAGGAAAAAGATAGCCGCGGAGAAAGCGACCGCGGAAGATAAGGAAGAAAAGAAAGAAGAGAGCGCTGAAGCGGAGAAAACAGATGAGACTTTGAAACCAGCCGTGACTGATAGTATTGAAAAAAGCGACGCAAAGTAAGTACAGGATTTAATCGAGATAAAAAGATGGCCGCTGTTCAGGCGGCTATTTGTTTGGTATGAATGTAGGCAGGGTCGGAATTATGTAATTTGGCGTCGTACCCAAGCGGCCTAAGGGGAGGGTCTGCAAAACCCTTATACGGCGGTTCGAATCCGCCCGACGCCTCCCAGAAGTTGTATATGAAGGATGCTTTAGTATACTTGCTTTTGGAAGAGAACTAGCCCGGGTGGCGGAATTGGCATACGCGCAACACTTAAAATGTTGTGCCCAAAAGGCTTGCGGGTTCGAGTCCCGCCCCGGGCACCAAAATCATTATGATTATCGTTTTTATTTTAATCTAACAAAAAAATTATGGAATTTGATTACACTACAACAACAGCAAAAACTTTTGACGAGGCGGTTTTAAGCGTGCAAGGCGAAATTGCTAAAGCTGGTATGCGAGTTTTACATGTTCATGATGTACAAGAAACTTTAGTCGAGAAGGGTTTTGAACGAGAGCCGTTTAAGATTGTTGAATTTTGCAACGCAAAGTTTGCCAATGAGTTTTTGAATAAGGATATTAAAATTGGACTTTGTTTGCCTTGCAAAATAAATGTTTATACTAAAGATCGGCAAACTTTCATTTCCGGCATGCGACCAATTGCTCTGTCACAGTTTTTTACACAAGCCGATTTGGGCGAAAGGCCAAAAGAAATCGATCAAATCATTCAAAACATTATTAACAACGCCAAATAGCGTATGAAAAATTTCTTTGATATTATTGCCCCAATATACGAGATAATCCACTTTGGTGCTGAGAAAACCTTTAGGAAAATAGAGTCAATTGCTTATTTCAAATCGTCAGATAATGTTTTAGACTTGGGTGGCGGAACCGGCAGAATCTCGAGGTTTTTGGCGAATAAGGTGGAGAAGATTGTTGTCGTTGATTGTTCTCAAAAGATGATTAAGGGTTGCAAGAAACATCCCGGACTTTTGTGTGTGTATGCCCAAGCAGAAGAGTTGCCTTTTCCAGAACAAAGTTTTAGTAAAATAATAGTGGTTGATGCCTTTCATCATTTTCAAAATCAAAAGCAAGTTGTTAAAGAGATAAAAAAAGTCCTTGTAAATAATGGTCAGGTTGTAATTGAAGAATTTAATCCTGTAAAAATGTTTGGTAAATTAATAGTCATTATTGAAAAAATGTTTTGTTTGGGAAGTCATTTGCATTCTCCGGCTTCTTTGGAGAACTTATTTTCAATGAACGGATTCAAAACGAGAATAGTCAACGAAAATAAAAGTACGTATTATCTGATGGCGGAAAAATCTACAAATAGCTTATGAAAAAAACTTTTTTATCACAACTTTCATTTTTATTTTCGGTTTTGGTTTACTCCCCAAATTTTCTTTAGCCCAAGAAATAATGGGTTTCCCGAGTTCATCTTCCGAGAATGCCACCATACGAAGCCAGCAACAAGAAGAACAGGGCTTAATCAAGGAAATAATTCTATGATGAATTTTGGATTTATGCCTTTTGGTGGATTTGGCTGGATATTTATGATCGTCTTTTGGGGCCTCATCATCTGGGCGATTATTGGCTTAGTAAGAGGCGGTTTTGGAAAGGGTCATATGTGTGGACACGATCATGGTGATGACGCGCACGGAAAAGATAAGTCGTCGCTTGAAATCTTAAAGGAACGCTACGCTAAAGGAGTGATTGATAAAAAAGAATTTGAGGAGCGGAAAAAAGATTTGGATTAAATAAAATATGACACAAAAAACTCAACATCAAGATGATTGTTGTGCGGTGGACTTAAATAATGCCGACGGTAAAACCTTGAAAAAGGTTTTACTTCTGGTTTTGTTTATAAATTTGGGAATGTTTTTTGTTGAGGTAGTGGGTGGTTTAATTGCACATTCAAATGCTCTTCTCGCCGACTCGTTGGATATGCTCGGAGATGCATTTGTATACGGAATCAGTATCGCGGTATTATTTAAACATCCATCAGTTCGCGCGAAAGCTTCTTTAGTGAAAGGTATTATAATGCTTTTGCTTGGGTTTTTTGTGGTCGGTGAAAGTATTTTCAAAATCATCAATCCCGTTATTCCGGTTGCCGAAATAATTACTATAATCGGATTGCTGGCATTATTAGCAAATGCCGTATCTTTTGTCTTACTTTTGAAACATAAAGCAAAAGACTTAAATGTAAGGTCAGCATGGATTTGTTCCCGCAATGATGTGTTTGCAAACATTGGGGTAATCATTGCAGGTCTTTTGGTGGCGAGATTTAACTCGATGTGGCCAGATGTTACGGTTGGCTTAATAATAGCTTTTATTGTTATTCAATCATCATTTCAGATTATCAAAGAATCTTTAGAACATAGCAAGCAACAAAAGTAACATATTTATAAAATAATTTGTTATCACGGGAAAATTTGAAATTAAAACGGCGCACCAGTTTTACTGGCCCGAATTTCGCCAAAAGAAATCAGCGGAGCAAGCGGAGGATTCCTCCCCAAACCCCTCCCCCTCCGCTTGCGCCTTCCAAATTCAAAAAAGATTAGCCGAGTGTTTTGCGAAATCCTTTCCCCAAAAAATTGTTTTCGCAAAACCGAGTCCGCATTGTTCCGCCACACTGGCCGAAGACTTAGAGGGAAGAACCCCAAAGAAAAATATCCTTTCCACTTTCAAGAAAAATTTCACCCCCGCTAAATCAAAAAAGCAAGAGACCTTTTTCTTTGGGGTTGCCGAGGCTCTGCGAGGCAGTGGCGGGGCTGATCCATTCGTCCAGTTTCCGCTCAAAAAAAGTTCGCGCAAAGTGTATAATTACAGCATCAGTATTCAACTTTCAGGAATTTTGGTTGTAGTGCAACGATATGACAAGCGGAAAAAACAAGCAGCAAGTTTATCAGAAATTACGGACTAAACTTGGATTGGTATAATTGATTTAGCTTTAATTTTTGGCTAATGGCAACGAATTATCGAAAAGTATGGTTAATTTTTGTTTTGTCCCTATTTCTTAACTTTATTTGGGAAAATGCGCATTCCTACCTTTATACTGATTATAAGGACGGCCGGATAAACGAGACTATTCTTTTGCGTGCCTCTGTGGTTGACGCAATTATAATAATTTTCATGACTCTTCCATTTGTATTTATTGAGAGATTAAGGAATGAGAGTTGGATTATTGTCCCGATTGGCGTCTTGATCGCGATAATTATTGAACTGTACGCTTTGCGCACGGGAAGGTGGGCGTATAACGAGTATATGCCCTTAATTCCAATTCTCTCTGTTGGCTTAACCCCTACGATTCAACTCGGACTTCTTGGGTATCTTTCATACCGGCGTATCGTTGAATAAAAATGGAGCTAAAATAAAACGGTATGAATAGATGTTTTACCACGATTTTTGTTTTTTAGTCGCGAATTGCTCCCCAAATTTTTCTTTGGCATAAGCGATAATAGGAAATATCGCAACAGTTACGGATGGCCATACCCCCCCCCCCCCCCCCTTTATACCTAATTGCGCCATATTATGAGTATTTCTAAAAACAGGATAACGGTAAAATACCTATCAAAGAACATATCAATCGTCATTGGACTAGTCCTGGTCTGGCGGGGGATATGGTACGTGCTGGATGCGTTGGATATTTGGTTATTTAACGGTGGTCATGCATGGACGGCTTTGTTGGGCATCATCCTGGGCCTGGTGATTTTATATTTGCCGGATCAAGACTTAAAAGAAATAGAAAAGCTATAAGGGCAGCTATTGATTAAGTTGGCTGATTCTTGAAACCCATAGTCAATGAATACGTATGATCGAGCATCTTATTATATTCTTTTTCTCATTACTTTTAGTTGTTCAGGGAGCGACTCTGGCCACAAAATATTCGGCTGAATTGGCAAAGAGCTTTAATTTGTCGAAACATATTGTCGGTTTCATTGTAGTCGCGTTCATCTCAATTTTGCCGGAGGCTTTAGTATCCATAAATTCCGCGCTGGAGGGAATCCCAGAATTCGGATTGGGCACTTTGTTCGGATCTAACGTAGCCGATCTGACACTTATCTTTGCGATACTGATCATTTACGCCAGGCGGGGACTACACATAGAAAGTAAGGTGCTAAAAGATGTGAGCCTCTACCCGTTATTCCTGATACTGCCAATTGTCTTCGGATTAAACGGTTATTATTCACGAGTGGAGGGTTTGTTCCTGATCATAGCCGGAGCGATTTTTTACTACATGGTCTTTCGAAACGGAATTCAGCCAGCAGCCCCCAGGCACAAGAATGATCATGAATTTAAGAATGTTTTTCTTTTATTGATGGCGATGGTGCTTTTGCTTGTGGGCGCCAACTTCACCGTCACTTCGGCAACGTCCTTGGCACAATTTATAAATATCAGTCCAATTCTGATCGGCATGCTCGTGGTCAGTTTGGGAACAACCATGCCAGAGCTGTTCTATTCACTCAAATCGATCAAGCACCGGGATGACGGATTGGCGATCGGCGATATACTGGGAACTGTTTTGGCGGATGCGACGATACTTGTCGGCATCATTGCAATGATTAGTCCTTTTTCTTTCCCAATTAGTATCGTCTATGTATCTGGTGCGTTTATGGTGATAGCTTCACTCATGCTGCTTAAGTTTATGCACTCGGGGAGAATGATCACGGTGAAAGAAGGATATATGCTGCTAGCTTTTTGGCTGGCGTATGCAGTGATTGAAATTATAGTAAACATGGCGGTCAGTGGGGGATAGGGCAGTCAAGATGCTCATGGGCGTCTTAGCTGAAGGGTTATAGCAGCGAGGCACTGACTGCGAGAGTGGGCGTGTCAGATAACTATGCAGTCAGGCTGTTAGCCATTGAACGGGATTTCTTTAGGAGAGGAATGATGGAGGAGAGGGTAGCTGAAAATTGTTCAAAATCAGGGAGGAATGATTATGTAAGGATGCTTCTAAGATGGAACGGGGGATGGAGTAGGCGGTAATCTGCCGAGGATTGTAGGGAAGATGGAAGCGCAGAATAAAGACTTGGTCTGCGGCGTTATTTTCCCAAAGTTCAATGCCTTTTTCACGCGTTTGATCAGGCAGAAGATCCAGGAGGACGTCGTCACGCTCGATGCGCTGGAAACCATGCTTAAGTAAGTTAGAGGTGAACTTTAAGGGAAGCATTTGAAATCCTTAATCTCCCCTAAGGGGCTGGAGAAATCCCTGCCTACCGGCAGGCAGGCTAAACAAATTAAAAATTTTTAAATTCAAAACCGCTGTAACTCATTAATACTTCTGTTTAGATGGCTTGCTAATATGTTTGGCTTGGAAACTGGACGGCGTACGGAAGCTGACCGGCTGATTGGTATCAGTGGAAGGGTTATAGTCATAATGAAGCTGCTGTAATACCGCTGTGAAGTCCTCGGGGAGGGGAGCGCGATAGCTTTTCCGGTTGCCGTTAGGCAGTTTGATGGTCAGTTGTTCGGCATGAAGCATTTGCCGTTTAGCCCCAACGGGAGACTGCTGTCGTTTGAAAGTATATAAATGATCACCGACTATGGGGTGAGCAATGAAATGGAGATGAACTCTGATTTGATGAGTTCGACCGGTTAAGGGGTAGACCCGCAATAAAGTAAAATTATTGCTCAGAACTTTCTCGATGCGCCACTCGGTGATGGCCATTTTGCCAGTAAACAGTGATGATTTGTTTTTAGGGACGATGGTACGGCGAGACGGATTGCGCTTGCTGCGGATAATTGCCTGGTTTATTCGTCCGTCGTCGCCACCCGGTTTACCAAAGACTAAGGCAAGGTACTCTTTCTTAGCGAAGTGTTTCTTGAACTGTTGCTTGAGTTGCTGGAAGGCCAGAGGGGATTTAGCCAAGACCATGACTCCGCTGGTATCCCGATCCAGACGATGAACTATACCGGGACGATGGTTGTCTTCACCGACCGATAGGTTAGGGTAACGATGGGCAAACCAAGCAGCCACGGATGGCTCATGCAGAGCATCGGTGTGCACCAAGAGTCCGGCTGGCTTATTAATGACGACGATGTCCTGGTCTTCAAAAATAATCGGGATGACAGGAAGCTCGGCCGGGGGCAATTCTGGGCGGACAGATTGGGTGAGGTTAACCGAGACGATATCATTGAGATGCAATAAGTAACCTGGCTTAACGGTACGGCTGTTGACGGAGATGGCGCCTTCTTTTATAAGTTTTTGCAGGGAAGCACGCGAATGAAGAGGGAATTGGTTTTTACAAAAGACGTCGAGACGCTGCTGGATATGCTGTTGGCTAATAGTGAGTGTTTTATCCATAAGTATTTGGTTCTACTATATCCTGCCATAAAAAAATGCCCAAACAGAGAGTGTCGATGCCTACAGGTGGAAGCAACTCTCTGTTTGGGGCTTGGCGCGCTGCTTCCACCCGGGATTGGTACATAAAAGAACAAATGATGATTCAACTTAGTATAAAAGGGTTTGCTTGGCAAATGTAACTTTGCGCCCGGATGATATGTTAAAACACAAGCAATGAGGCTCATGGCAATAGGTGAGAGTGCTCTATGTTTGGGAATTTGATTCCTGTACCCACCGGAGGAAATAATATTTTAGGACAAGACAAACTTAGTGAATAGAACGTGTTTTGATGACGTAAATATGATGGCCATTGTAGAATGAAGTAGCGCTTAATATACGGAAAAACTACAATAATAACATGAGTCAAATACTCTGTGATAAAGGTATGTACTTGTTAGAACTGGACGACAACGGCTTATTGGTTTGGACTACCCGGTATTATGAAAAAGATGAAACAAGAGGAATGGAAGACGTCAACCACTTGATTGAAGCAATAAATATCTTGTTTAACCAAGATCCTGACAAACACTTCTCTATGCTAGTAGACGTGCGTCCAGTTTATGATCAAGCTTTTTATCTACCTCAATCGGCTAGACGGACATTCAGTAAGTTGATGAAAAACCCGCATATAAAAAAGATCGCTATCTTAGGAGCTAATACTTATTTAGCCATCTTAGTAGAAACATTGTCCCGATTCACGGAAATGTGGAGTAAAGTGAGATTTTTCAGAGATGAGGACAAGGCGTTTGGCTGGCTAAAAGATGGAAAATGAATGTGCTTAGCGCCTTTTGAGAACGCGTCCGCTACTATTTAATTCACCTGTTTCTTCTGCTTTCAGCCACAATGTTTTATAGTCTAACATTTATTCGACCAAGCCCAGTTGACTTATTCGGGAAGTGATCGCACTTGGTTTCCGGTCTAGTGTTTGGGCGATAGTCTGAATCGGCAAACGCTGCTGCCAATGCTTTGTTAATAAGCTATCTTTTTCGGTCCGCCACGAACGATAAACATTAGGATATTGCCGCCTGATATTCTCTATTGAGTATATTCCACCTCTTGCCGGTTAGTTTTGTTTGGTTGGCAAAGGGACGAGAAGGGTGTTAGCACAGATGTCTTTATTGATTAATTACGCTGAATAGGGCTGTATTTTTGCTTAGCCTTGACATATTTACTATATTATGCAATATTATGTTTGTATTTATTGCTGTCGCATGAGTTGGATGTACCTTTTAAAAGGAGAAAACAGGTGAGAGTTTTCAAAGTTACAGCTCGAGGGGGTGGTGTGGTCAGGATGCTAGATCGGTGTGGGTACGTATTCGGTGGCCTGTGTTCAGTAGGAGTAGGTTTTTTGCTTCTCCTCGATGCAAACCTTTTGGGACTGGCATCGATCTTCTGCGGGTGGGTAACATTAAGGATCTACGTCCCCGCGATCACGTCCGACAAATGGTATGTAACCTATTGCTACCCCGACACACGGTTTGCACCATGGGCAAAGGAAGACACTGCCGTCAATACTAATGTTAATTAGTTGACAGTCGTCTCCTTGAAATTGTTGAACCCCAAGCTTAATTTGAGTGCGGGGTTTTTATTTTTAAGAAAGAAGAGCGCTGCAGTTGAGCATTCGTAGGCTATGAGGTATCCAAACAGATAGGCGTGAGGGCAGCAAAGCCCGTCAGGCAGGCAGGCTTGTTAGGTGCGCGAGGGTGGGATCGCCCACCAGCGGGGCGGGCGTCCGCCCGGCCTTCACAATGTCAATGTGACGCTCTAACCACTGAGCTACACGCGCTTGATACAAATTTACAATTTACAAAATACAATTTTCAAATAATATTCATTGATATAATTTTCAAACGGAACAGTGCATTTGGCGCCACTAAGTTGATAAATATCTTGAGGGTGAATGCGCATGGAAACTATAGCCAAAATTGCATTTTGGTGCAATAAATAGAGACACGTGGGGACCGGCAGTTACTTCTTGCGCCCCGCCGATAGCGAGACCATGGTTGGCAAGAATCCTAATAAGGCTAGGCATGTCAATCAGTTGGAACAGGGTTAAGGGTAATAGTTAGAAAAGAAAGCGGATTATTGAATGTTTCCGGTTGCGCAAATCTCCACTCAATCTCGCGCAGGAATTCTGGGTAATGTTTAGCCCATAGATGATGATACATCCGGCGCAGATGCCACTTGGCAAATGACCAAACTCGTTCAATGGGAACAGTGTTTTTGAGATGATGTTTTGAGTGATTCTCAGTATCATGAGCATAGCCCATGAACTCAATGTCTTGGTAAGAAGGGTGTCCGTCAGTGTAGACCATGGTCTCTTCCGACGAGATATACTTCCATAGGAATCCTTCCAGAGTAGCTTGATCTGTGTCCGGTACAATCGCCAGTCTGACCTCGTTAGTTTGTGGCTCGATAGCACCAGCGGCAATCCTTTGGTTGCCGGTTTTTTGTTTACCGAAGTAGCCCTCATCGGCACAGACTAAAAACTCCAGTTGGCGCTCTCGCTGGGGCAGATGTCGCCTAAAGAGACTGTACCAGTGACGCACAGTTACCAGTGATACCTTGGCTTGTTGAGCTGCTTGCTTGGGCTGGTAACTGGCACAGAAGCACCACAGTAGCTGTGAATTACGAAACTCCCTCTCTTGTGGAAAACCTGCTACCATAACAAAAGACACCGTAAGGTGTCTTTTGTTAACAATGTATCCTTCTATGC